>JACCDM011060813.1_pt1 | contig 14872 bp, 12 predicted proteins | sample 7445851 | NCBI WGS metagenome assembly JACCDM01 (sample SAMN15323438, study PRJNA562643) | freshwater metagenome | isolation source: river surface water | place: USA:Blue River Watershed | collected 2017-08-16
ACTAACTGCAAACGACGAACGTTTCGCACTCGCCGCTTAATCCGGTGAGCCTTGCAACAGCAGGCCGATAGGCTGGGCAAGGGGGTCGCAAGACTTCCAGGCTGCAAGGGAATTCATATCGGCTGGCATTCGTCCGGGTACCTTGGGCGGGTGTGAGATCCAAGGGTACTGGCTGGGTGTGCAGCGTGTCGCTGCGCGGCGCATCCGGCGAGACTCAAAACAGACGACTACACATGTAGAACTGCGCGAAGAAGGCTTGTGGACGGGGGTTCAAATCCCCCCAGCTCCACCAATACGACTTGCAAAGGCGTCTGGCAGCCCTGCCAGACGCCTTTTCATTTTGGGGGTGGGACAGCACCACCGTGGGCCCCACACAGTGGCGTGGGCACAGCGTCGATGGCGCTCAGAGGTTTTTGTGCAGTCCGGCACTCCTGACCAGCCCCAGTTTAGGGGGCGGGGCCGGGCTCGGGTTGGCTTTGAAAATCACCAGAAATTGCTCTTTGTAGGCGGCCTGCAAGAGCGCGTTGTGGTGCTCCACCTGTTTCAAAAATTTGTCGGTCACGCGGATCGAGCGCGTCCGCCCATCGCTGACGTTGATCTCCATGGTGATGTAGCCCTGCCTTTCGAGCTCGCGCAGTTTCAGCCGGATGGCACGGTCGGTGAAGCAGGGGTGGGTGAACACCTGTTTGAGTGACTTCGATTTGCTGATCCTGCCGTCCGGGTGCAGTTCACTGACGATGCACACATAGACGTGTCGGCCAATCATGGTGTCCATCAAGCCATCCGGGCTGGTCTCCCATTGGTGCGCCTGTGAAAGGCAGCGGATAAAGTGCTGGTAATGGTCAAAACTCCACACGGGGACCTCGCGAGGTTTAGGGCTGTCGAATAGATATTTAGTTTACTTTTATTTGACGTTTTTAGCTGATTTCAGCTGTTAACTGAAGAATTCTTTTCTTCTACTTGCCCCCTCGGTGGTGGCGTCTTGCGGGATGCTTCTGTAGGCAAGCCCCGAACTGGCTCCGCGATGCTGAACGCGTGCCACCGTTTCTGGGGAAATCGGTTCCCGATTCTTGGGCTGGCGCCAGGGCGCTTGGTGAGAGAAATTGCAACAATAAGTATTATGACTAAAAAGTTGTACTTATTTGCAATTTTTACATCTCTCTGGATTTTCTGTGGAGGGGTGCTGGGCCAGGATTTCCCCGATCTGCGCGCGGCCTTGGCGGTGGCGATGGTCGAGCATCCCACCCTGCGTGCCCGTGAGGCCGATGTGCGGGCCACCGAGTCCGATATCGAGGGGGCACGCTGGCAATTCTGGCCCACACCCAGCGTCAATGTGGGCCGCCCAAACCGGGCGCTGATCGCCGGGACCGATCGGGCGGTCACCAGCGTCAGCCTGCGTCAGCCCCTGTGGACGGGGGGGCGGCTCACGGCCGCATTGGCCTATGCCAACGCCCGCAACCAAACCGCCGAAGCCGTGCGCGCAGAAGCGCGCCGCGACATCGCGCTTGAGGTCATCCAGGCCTGGGGCGAGCTCTGGATGTCGGCCGAGCGTGTGCGTGTCTACGAAAGCAGCGCCACAACACACCGCCAATTTCTGCAGCAAATTCAGCGCCGCACCGCCTCTGGCTTGTCGGTGCAAAGCGATATCGCGCTCGCCAACAGCCGCCTGGAGGCCGTGCAGGCCGATCTGGCCACGGCCCGTGCAGCGCTGGCGGCGGCGCGCGAGCGCTTGCGCACCCTGACGGGGCGCTCCACCACCCGCGCTGGCTTGCCGACGCCCCTCTGGCCGCGGCATGCCGCCGAAGACGCATTGCAAAACGCCTTGCGTGTCGACCCGGGCTTGCAGCGCCTGAATGCGGAGGTGCAGGAACTGATGGCCCAAATCGACACCACCCGATCCAGTTACTGGCCCGAGTTGTACGCCAGTGTTTCCCAGCGCCATGGGGACGTCACGGGCCAAACCAGCCAGGTGGCGGTGGGTTTCGAGTCGCGTTGGGGGGCGGGTCTGTCCAACATGACGGCCTTGCAAGCCGCCTACCGGCGGCTGCAGGCCAAGCAGGAGGATCTGGCGTTTCGCAGCCGCAAGCTCTCCGAACAGGTGCGCTCGGAGCAGCACCAACTCGAGGCCATTCGCTCCCGTGAGGCCGCGTTCCGGCAAGCCCTCGACGCTGCGACGGCGGTCGCCCAGTCCTGGGACCGTCAGTTTGTGCTGGGAAAAAAGGCCTGGCAAGACCTCATGAACGCGGTGCGCGAAAGCACCCAAACCGAAATCCAGCTGGTCGATGCGACGGGTACTGCCGCCATTGTCGACTGGCGTCTGGCTGTCTTCACCCAAGGCATTGATTGGGTCTTGCAGCCCACCGCCGCTCAACCATGAACTTCACCATTGACCCTTCGCATGCCGCTGGCGTGCCCGCCCAAGCAGATTCGGCCGCCCTGGCCCTGGAACAAATGGCTTGGGCGGTGCAGCGCCTGGGCCAGTTGCAGGGGGGGCGGATCGATCCGCTGCAGCTCAAGGCGGGGGTCGAGCAGCTCTCGCCCCAGGCCGTCCCCATGCAAGCCTTGGGCACGCTGTGCCGCTTTTTGGGCAAGGACGCGCCCAAGCGCTTGCGCCACCCCGACCGTGTGCATCTGCCCATGCTGGCGCGGCATCCGGAGTGGGGCTGGGGTGTGCTGGTGGACCAGACACCCGATGGCCAGTGGGTGCTGCAATTGCCGCAGGGCCCGAGCCCTGTATCGACCGAGAGTCTGCACCGCGCCTGTGCGGTGCTGATGCTCGGTCCCAAGGTCCAGCTGGGCCTGGGCTTGCTGCGCGCCTCGGACGAGGGACTGCATTTTTTTGACCGGGTGCGCGAAACCTTGCTGGCCTACCGCCGCGAGTTGCTGGAGGCCACGGTGGCTTCGGCCTTCATTGGCGCGCTGGCTCTGGCGACCTCCTTGTTTTCAATGCAGGTCTACGACCGCGTCATCCCCACCCGCAGCGAGTACACCCTGATCATTTTGGCGGTGGGGGTGATGCTCAGCATCTTCATCGAGCTGGGCATGAAGTACGCCCGCGCCCATGTCATGAACTATGTGGTCGTGGGGCTGGACAACCGCCTCTCGCGCGACATCTTCGACCGCCTGCTCCAGCTGCGGGTCGACCAGGTGCCCAATTCGGTCGGCAGCCTGGCCTCGCAAATGCGCGGTTACGAGCAGGTGCGCGGCTTCTACACCGCCACCACACTGTTTACCCTGATCGATCTGCCACTGGCCTTGCTGTTCACGGCGGTCATTGCCCTGGTGGCGAGCCCGTGGGTGGCGCTGGTGCCCATGGTGTTTGCGGTGGTGGCCGTGCTGATCGGCTTGTCCATCCGCGAAAAAATCATGGCGCAGGCCAAGGAAAGCGCGGCCCTGAACAACCTCAAGACCGGCCTGCTGGTGGAGGCGGTTGAAGGCATTGAAACCATCAAGTCGGGCTCGGGCGCCTGGCGCTTTTTGTCGCGTTGGGTAGGCGTCAATGGCGAGACGATCAACAGCGATCTCAAGATGCGCCATGCGACCGAGAGCGTCGGCTATTTGGCGGCCTCGGTGCAGCAAATCAGCTACGCCCTGTTGGTGGTGGTGGGGGCTTTGGTGGTGATGCAGGGCCACATGACGCAGGGCGCGCTCATTGCCAGCTCCATTTTGAGTGGTCGCATTTTGGCGCCCATCATGGCGCTGCCCGGTCTGATGGTGCAGTACGCCCACGCCAAGGCGGCGTTGGAGGGTTTGGAAAGGCTTTACCTGCTCAAAACCGACCACCAGGGCGTCGAGCTGCCGCTCACGCCCGATGCCATCCACGGCCACTACGAGCTCTCCGAGGTCAAATTCAGCTACGGTGACAATCCCCCGGCCCTGGTGCTGCCCAAGCTCAGCATCCAGAGTGGCGAGCGGATCGTCTTGTTGGGCCCGATTGGGGCAGGCAAGTCCAGCCTCTTGCGCCTGCTCAGCGGCATGTACCAGCCGCAGCAGGGCAGGGTGTTGATCGATGGTCTGGACCTGAGCCACATCCATCGCCAGGTGCTCAACCAGCATGTGGGTTATCTGCAGCAAGACCATCGCCTGTTCCACGGCAGCTTGCGCGAAAACCTGCTGATTGGCCTGCCCGACCCGGGCGACGAGGCCTTGCTGCAAGCCATGCGCAGCACCGGCATGGACCGCTTTGTCGCCAGTCACCCCAAGGGCCTGGCGCGCGTGATCGCTGAGGGCGGCAAAGGCCTGAGCGGCGGTCAAAAGCAGCTGTTGGCCTTCACCCGGCTGATGCTGTGCCAACCGGCGGTCTATTTGCTCGATGAGCCCACGGCCACCATGGACGACGAGCAGGAAAAGCGTTGCCTGCAGTTGCTGGCCCAGTTGGCGCAGGCCGGCAAGACCATGGTGATGGCCACCCACAAACCGGCCTTGCTGCCCCTGGCCACCCGCATTCTGGTGCTGGTGGGCAACCAGGTGGTGCTCGATGGCCCCCGCGACACCGTGCTGCAGCAATTGCAGGCCGGCGCCAACACGGCCAAGCCCGCCAACCGGCCCGAGCCAGCCCAGGCTTGAGCGTCTCGTCCCCCCATTCATTGACCACGGCAGAACCCGCCCGCCATGATGCAAGCCCATGACCGACCACACCCCCCCAGGACAGGCAGCGATGTCTCTGACGCGCAAGCGCGCCCTCTGAACCCGGCTTCAGGGCCTGCGCCACAAGCCGACCAGCGGCAGGGGGCAGACACCCCGCGGTCGCCTTCCTTGCTCCACCCGGGTTCCATGCGACAGCATTTGCACGATCTGGAGGAGCCTCGCCGCGCACGCTGGGTCTTGCGCGCCATCGTGCTGGGCTTGCTGCTTCTGGTCGTCTGGGCCGCGCTGGGCAAGATCGACCAGGTCACCCGCGCCCAAGCCGTGCTGATCGTGGCGGACCGCACGCAGCTGGTGCAGTCCCCCGACGGTGGCGTGCTCACCGGTTTGCATGTCAAAGAAGGCCAGGTGGTCAAGGCGGGGCAGTTGCTGGCCACCTTGCAGAAAGAACGCGCCGCCGCCGCGGTGGCCGACAGCCGCGCCAAGGTCGCGGCTTTGCGCATCACCCTGGCGCGCCTGCACGCCGAGGTGTACGGCACCCCCCTGGGCTTTGACCCGGAGCTTCGCAGCTACACCGAATACATCCGCAACCAGACCGACCTCTACAACAAACGCCGCACGGCATTCACCGACGACATGCTGGCGCTCACGCGCATTCTTGGGCTGGCCGAAGAAGAGCTGCGCATCCACCGCCAGCTTGAGGCGACACAAGACGTCAGCCGAGCCGAGGTCTTGCGCATGGAGCGGGGCGTGGCCGACATCCAGGCGCAAATCGCCGGTAAGCGCAACAAGTACCTGCAGGACGCCCAGGCCGAAATGACCAAGGCGCAAGAAGACCTGAGCACCCAGAACGAGCAGCTGCGTGACCGCATCCAGGTGCTCGAGCACACCGAGCTGGTGGCGCCGATGGACGGCGTGGTCAACAGCATCAAAGTCACCACCCTGGGCGGCGTGGTGCGGCCTGGCGAGACCGTGGTGGAACTGCTGCCCAGTGGCAACAACTTTGTGGTTGAAGCCAAGATCCCGCCGGCCGATATGGCGTTCATCGCCCTGGGCCAGGACACCAGCATCAAGCTCGATGCCTACGACTCGGCCATTTTTGGCGGCTTGCGCGGCAAGGTGGACTACATCAGCGCCGAAGCCCTGTACGCCGAAAAAGCCAGCCCGGGGGTACCCATCAGCCCGAGCAATCCGCCGGTTTATTACATCGTGCGGGTCCGCATCACCGGCACGGAATTCCAGGGGCAAAAAGCCCACGACATCAAATTGCGCCCCGGCCTGACCGCGACGGTGGAAATCAAGGCGCTCGAGCGCAGTGTGCTGAGCTACCTCACCAAGCCCATCAGCAAGACATTTGATCAAGCCTTGGGAGAACGCTGACGATGGCGCCCGCTCATTTCCTCCTTCTGGAAACGCGAATGCGGAGCTGAATCAGACTGCCCCAGGCAGAGTGCAGGGGCTTGTGGCCGCAGGGCCTGCGAGGCGCGGCCTTGCCAGGCAGTTGGATTCAAAGGGGCAGCGGGCCCAGTGAAGAGTCGCGCGCAGTGGAGGGGGGACCATGAAAAAAATCGCAGTCTGGCATGAATCACCCGTGCTGGCGGAGGGCCTGTGTCTGCTGCTCAAGGCCTGTTTCACCGATTGCCATGTGCATGTGGTCAGGCGCTGGAGCCAGCTGAGCCTCAAGACCCGCCGATCGCAAAAAATTTTGCTGATTTGGGTGGACCTGCCCGTGCTGGAAGGGGTAGGCAAGCTGACGCTGATGCGCAAGGCGTATCCGGGCATACCTTGCGTGTTCCTGACCCGCCTGCATCCGCGGGCCCTGCAGTGCATGGTCGAGTTGGGCCCCTGGGATGGGGTGGTGGACAGCGCTTTGCCGGTGTCGCTGCTGATGCAGTCCTTGCGCGAATGGCTGGACAAAGCCAAAACAGCGCGTCTGGCCGAGCCCTGGCCTGAGCTGGCGTCTGCACCGGCCGCCCCCGAGCGCAGCGCGGCGACTTTCAAAATGACCCGGCGCTACCAAGAACTCTTGCTGCTGGCGATACAGGGCTACACCAATGCCCGCATCGCCAGTGCCTTGGGGGTGAGCGAGCAAACCGTGAAGGCCCATTTCTGGCGCATGTACCAGGCGCTGGGCGTGAAGTCGCGCATGCAGGCGATCCACAAGCTGCGCACCCTGGGCTATCTGGGGGGCAGTGCAAACGCCCTCGCCTGAACCGTTGCCGTGGTTCATGCAGGCCTGTGGGTGTTTGCGCCCAGCCCCAGAGCCGATGCCATCCGTTATGCTGCTTGGCTGAACGCTGTCGGCCACGGAGGCCTGTGGGGCATGACACCATCGCCCCATGTGGCCCGGGTGGCGCTGAACCTGGATCTGAACCTGGACCTTTTGACCGCAAACCCCCGCGCATGAACCTCCATCGCATCGATCTTGTCTCACTCTCGCTCTTCAACCTGGTGGCCCGCACGGGCAGCATCAGCCAGGGGGCGGAGCTGGCCATGCTGGCCGTCGGTGCGGCCAGCAAGCGGGTGACCGATCTGGAGCAGGCTTTTGGGGTGCCCTTGCTCGAGCGCCATTCGCGTGGCGTCAAGCTCACGCCGGCGGGTGAGGCGCTCTACGGGCATGTGCAGCGCATCCTGGGCAACGTGGACCAGATGGAGGCAGACCTGTCCGACCACGCCAGGGGCCTGATCGGCGTGGTGCGCCTGTGGGCCAACACATCGGCGATCACCCAGTTCCTGCCGGGCGATCTGGCCCACTTCGCGTCGCTGCAGCCAGGCATCCGCATCGAGCTCAACGAGGCCGACAGCCACGAGGTGGTCATGGCGGTGCTCGACGGTCGGGCCGATCTGGGCATCTTGGCCGACCGCACCCCGGCCCTGGGTTTGCAGACCCGGCCTTACCGACAGGACCGGCTGGTGCTGGTGGTGCCGCCGGGGCATCCGCTGGCCAAGCGCCGCAAGCTGGCCTTTGCCGAGGCGGTCGAGTACGACTTCGTGAGCCTGACGCAGTCGACTTCGCTGGCGCAGCGGCTCGAGCGCGAAAGCCGCCTGCTGAGCAAGCCCCTGCGCATCCGCATCCATGTGCGCAGCTTCGATGCCATGTGCCAGATGGTGGCGGCTGGCCTGGGCAGCGCGGTGTTGCCGGGGGCGGCGGCCGAGCCGTTGGTGCAGGCCCTGGGTCTGCACAAGATCACTCTGACCGACCCCTGGGTGGACCGCCAGCTCTTGCTGGGCGCACGGGATCTGGGGGTGCTGGCGCGGCCGGTGCGCAGCCTGTTGGACCATCTGGTCGGCCGCTCGGACTGAGGCTTTCTGCTTTCGCGGATCGCGAAAGCTCGTTTGGCATCTTGGTCATTCCGCGTTGGTGGCCTTGTTCCTAGACTGGGCGCCATCCTGAAACCAGACCCTCGCCAGGCCGATTCCCTCATCCGCGCGCAGCCTCTGTGACCAGCTTTGGCCAGCTGCCTGCAGCTTCCCCCCCGTTTTTCAACAAGGAGACTCCCCATGATCACACAACGCCGAACCCTTCTGGCCCTGGGCCTGTCACTGGCTGTGGCCGCGCCCGCGCTGGCGCAGGACAGATTCCCCTCCAAGCCGGTCACCCTCATCGTGCCGCAGGCGGCCGGTGGCGCCAACGACACGATCGCCCGGGTGATTGCACAAAGGCTCTCCGAGCAGACCGGTCAGTCTTTTGTGGTGGAGAACCGCACCGGTGCCGGCGGCAATGTCGGAACCGCAGCCGCCGCCCGCACCCGGCCCGATGGCTACACCCTGCTGCTGACCGCTGACAGTGCCATGGTCATCAATCCGGCGCTCTACAAGAGCACAGGTTTCGATCCGGTCAAGGACTTCGAGCCGGTCGGCAGCGTGGCCACGGCGGGTTATGTGCTGGTGGCCCACCCGAGCTTTCCTGCCCGCAACACGGCCGAGCTGGTCGCACTGGCCAAGCAGCAGCCGGGCAAGATCAACATCGGATCGGCGGGCAACGGCACCCTCAACCACCTGATTGGCGAAATGCTGGGCAAGGCCACCGGCATCGACCTGACCCACGTCCCTTACAAGGGCGCTGCGGCCGCCGCCACCGATCTGGTGGCCGGGCAGGTGCAGGTGTCGGTGCAGAGCCTGCCGTCGTCGATCGCGTTCATCCGTTCGGGCAGGATGAAGGTGCTGGGCGTGGTCAACCCGGTGCGCTTGCCCGCACTGCCCGATGCGCCCACGATCGGCGAGACCGTGAGAGGCTTTGGTGCCACCCCCTGGTACGGCGTGTTTGCACCCGCGGGCACACCCAGGGCGATCATCACCCAGCTCAACGCAGAGATTGCCAAGGCCCTCGATTCCAAGGAAGTGCAGGAGCGGCTGGCCGGTGTGGGCTGCGAAGCCTTCAAGTCCACGCCGGAGCAATTCGCGCAGCTGGTGCGTGACGATTTGCCCCGTTGGGCACGCATCGTCAAGGATTCCGGCGCCACCATCGACTGAAGGCCCTGAGCATGAACATGCCTGCACTGACACCGGGTGCCCTCCAGGGCTTGCGCGTGGTTGAAATGGGTCAGCTGATCGCCGGCCCTTTCGCGGCCAAGACCCTGGGCGATTTCGGCGCCGACGTGATCAAGATCGAGCCGCCGGGGGCGGGCGATCCGCTGCGCAATTGGCGCCTGATCCAGGACGGCACCTCCGTGTGGTGGCAAGTGCAGTCGCGCAACAAGCGCTCGATCGCGCTGGACCTGCGCAGTGCCGAAGGGCAGGACATCGCCCGCCAGCTGATTGCCCAGGCCGATGTGCTGGTCGAAAACTTCCGTCCGGGCACGCTCGAGGGCTGGGGCATGGACTACGAAACGCTCTCCAGGACCAACCCCGGGCTGGTGATGTTGCGCATCTCGGGTTACGGCCAGACCGGTCCCTACCGAGACCTGCCGGGCTTTGGTGCGATTGGCGAGGCCATGGGCGGCCTGCGTCACCTGACGGGTGAGCCGGACCGCATTCCGGTGCGTTGCGGCATCTCGATCGGCGACACGTTGGCCGCCCTGCACGGCACCATCGGCGTGCTGATGGCGCTCTACCACCGCAAGGTCAACGGCGGGCAGGGGCAGGTGATCGACGTGGCGCTCAACGAGGCCGTCTTCAATGTGATGGAGAGCCTGGTGCCCGAATACAGCGCCTTTGGTGCGGTGCGTGAACCGGCGGGCTCGGCCCTGCCGGGCATCGCGCCGTCCAACGCCTACCGCTGCGCCGATGGGGTGGTGCTGATCGCCGGCAACGGCGACAGCATCTTCAAACGCCTGATGACGCTGATGGGGCGCGACGATCTGGGCAACGACCCGGAGCTGGCCAACAATGCCGGACGCGTGGCCCGCGTGCAGGAGCTCGATGCCGCCATCGAAAGCTGGACCCGCAGCCGCCCCGTGGCCGAAGTCCTGGCCGCGCTGGCCGAAGCGAGCGTGCCTGCGGGCCGTGTGTACACGGCCAAGGACATCGTGGAAGACCCGCACTACCGTGCCCGCGACATGATCCTCAAGCAGCGCACGCGTGACGGGCACGAGATCGAAGTGCCCGGCATCGTCCCCAAGCTGATGGGAACCCCGGGCGCCGTGCGTTCGTCCGCGCCCGGGCTGGGCGATGACACCGATGCGGTGCTGGCCGAACTGGGCATGGACGCTCAACAAATCGCCCAATTGCGCCACAACAAGGTGGTGGCATGAACACACCGACTCCTCAGACCGTCTGGCAAGGCGCAGGTCGCCGCATCTTCATGCAGGAAGTCGGCACGCGCGATGGCCTGCAGGCAGAGGCCGCGTTTGTGCCCACGCCAGACAAGATTGCACTGGTCAACGCTCTGTCCGAATCGGGTCTGGCCAAGATCGAGGTGACCTCCTTCGTCTCCCCCAAGGCGATTCCGGCGTTGCGCGATGCCGAGCAGGTGCTGTGCGAAATCCGACGTGTGCCTGGCGTGGTTTACACCGCGCTGGTGCCCAATGTGCGGGGGGCCGAGCGGGCGCTGGAGTCCCGGGCCGACGAGCTGAACCTGGTCATGTCGGCCAGCGAAAGCCACAACCTGTCGAACCTGCGCATGACGCGCGAGCAGTCTTTTGTCGGGCTGGCCGATGTGGTGCGGGCGGTGCGCGGCACCGGCGTGGCCATCAACGTCTCGCTCTCGTGCGCTTTTGGCTGCCCGATGGAGGGCGATGTGCCGGTGCCGGTGGTGCTGGCATGGTGCCGCCGTTTTGTCGAGGAACTGGGCGCGGGAGGCGTGACCTTGTGCGACACCACCGGCATGGCGTATCCCACGCAGGTGGCGCAACTGACGCAACTGTTTCGTGAGCGCTGGCCCGATGCCGAACTGACCCTGCATTTCCACAACACCCGGGGCATGGGCCTGGCCAATGTGATCGCGGCCATCGATGCCGGGGCCGACCGTTTTGACGCCTCTTTGGGCGGCATCGGGGGTTGTCCCTACGCGCCCGGCGCTTCGGGCAACGTCTGCACCGAGGAGATCGTGCACGCGCTGGCCCTGATGGGCTACGACACCGGCGTGGACCTGCCGCGCCTGATGGCCGCCGCGGCCCAATTGCCGGGCCTGATTGGCCACGACGTGCCCAGCCAGATCCTCAAGGCCGGAAGGCGCCAGGACCTGCATCCACGCCCCCCCGACTTTGATGCTGTGCAGGCGAGGGCGATGCAGCGCTGAAGCGCTGGGCCTGCGCGGTTCTCAGGGCACAATAGGGGCTTGGCCCCGGTGGTGAAACTGGTAGACACATCGGACTTAAAATCCGCCGCTTCCTGAAAAGGGGCGTGCCGGTTCGATTCCGGCCCGGGGCACCAGGAGAGAGAACACACCATGAACCATGACAACGCTGCCCTTGAGATCCATGTGCATGGTGACATCCCGATCAAGCCGGGCACCGACCCCAAAGCGCTGCAGGAAGCCCTCAAGCCGCTGTGGCACTACGCCGGTGCACGTTCGCTGCGCGAAGGCGGCGAGAGCCTCTACGAAGAAGAGCCGGGCCTGCAATTTGACAAGAACAACGACTGCCTGCGCATGTGCTGGACGGTGCGCGGCGACGACGATTTCCGCCAGGTGCTCGATGAACTGTGCATGAACCTCAACGAGCTGTCTTCGGCCGGGGCACAGATCGAGGTGACTTTCTACGACACCGAATTCGACGAGGAAGACGAGTCCCGCGGTGAACAGTCCCGCGACGACTTTGTCATGCTGTTCGTGGGGCCCGATCCCGGGGCCATCCTGCAGGCCCAGCGCGATCTGCTGGTGCACGATGTGGTGAACATGATGGAGCGCCATTTCGATGCGGCCGAGCTCGGTGGCGTGATCAACGAAATCGACAAGCTGTTTGGCCAGCGTTTCAGCAACCTGGTCAGTTCCCTGGATCTGGGCAAGCCGCCGCGTGGCGGCGGCGGTGGCCATGGCGGCGGTCGCCGCCCGCGCCACCTGCACTGAAATCCCCCTGAAGACCCCCGGCAAGCCCCTGTCGGGCGGGCCGGGCCCACTGTAGGAGCCCCGCGTGAAGCCTCTTTTTGCAGACAGCCTCAACCCTGGCGTGCGCCGCCGCGAATTGCTCGGCTGGGCCATGTACGACTTTGCCAATTCGGGCTACACGACGGTGGTCATCACCGCCGTTTTTGCCGCCTACTTTGTGGGCGGCGTGGCCGGTGGGGCAAGCTGGGCGACCCTGGCCTGGACCGCCGCCCTGAGCGTTTCCTATGTGATCGTGATGCTCACCATGCCCGGTCTGGGGGCCTGGGCAGACCGCCATGCGGCCAAGAAGCGCCTGCTGCTGCTGACCACCCTGGGCTGTGTGGTGTCCACCGCGGCGCTGGCCTGGGTGGGACCCGGGCAGGTGCTGCTGGGCATGGTCCTGCTCATCATTTCCAACACCTTTTTCTCCTGGGGTGAATCGCTCACGGCGTCCTTCCTGCCGGAGCTGGCCCGCCCCGAGGCCATGGGCCGCGTCAGCGGCTGGGGTTGGGCGCTGGGCTATCTGGGCGGCATGCTGAGCCTGGGCGTGTGCCTGGCCTATGTGCTGTCGGCCCAGGCACGGCAGGAGCCGGCCTCGGCTTTTGTGCCGGTGACGATGTGGATCACGGCGGCCCTGTATGCCGCCGCAGCCTGCGTGACCTTTGCCCTGCTCAAAGAGCGGGCACAGCCGGCCCCAGGCCAGCACAGCGCGGGTCTGGGCGCCAGCTTGCTGCGCCTGCGCCAGGCCTGGCAAGACAGCGCGCCTTACCAGGATTTCCGTCAACTCCTGGCCTGTGCCGTGGCCTACCAGGCCGGTGTGGCGGTGGCGATCGCCCTGGCCGCGATCTATGCCGAGCAGGTGGTGGGCTTTGCGCCACAGGAGACCATGGTGCTGATCTTCGTGCTGAACATCGCGGCCTTTGTGGGCGCCTTGGTGTTCGGCCATGTGCAAGACCGGCTGGGCCACAAGCGGGCCCTGGCCCTGACGATCGTGGGCTGGATCGTGACCTGTGTGCTCGCGGCCGCCTCCACCACCAAGGGGCTGTTCTGGGTTGCGGCCGCCGTGGCCGGGGTGTTTCTGGGGGCCAGCCAATCGGCCGGGCGGGCCATGGCGGGCCTCATGGTGCCGCCGCAGCGCCTGGCCGAGTTCTTTGGCCTGTGGACCTTCGCCATCCGGCTGGCCAGCATCCTGGGGCCGCTCAGCTACGGCCTGATCACCTGGATCACCGGTGGCAATCACCGTCTGGCCATCGGCGCCACGACCTTGCTCTTCGTGCTGGGGCTGTGGTTGTTGCGGCCCGTCAATGTGGCCCGGGGCATGGCGCTTGCCCGTCCTGCCAGCCCCTAGCGCTGGCGAGCTGCCGCACTCAGTCCAGGCGGGCGTGGTGGCAGTGGTCCGCGGGCGATTGCAGCCAGCGCGATGCCGCCCACCTCAGGCCCGAGAGGTTGCCGGTGGTGAACAGCTGCACCCGCGCGCCCGCTGCGCTCGGGGAGGCCTGGCTGTTGAGCAAAGCCGCGGCTTGCAGCAGGCGACGCGTCTGCCGGGCCACCGGCTCACCGGTAGAGACCAGCTGCACCTCGGGGCCCAGCAGTGCGCGCAGCGTTGGCTCAGCAAACACGTAATGGGTGCAGCCCAGCACCAGGGTGTCGATCTGTCCTGGCGCCACTCCGAACGGACCCATCTGCGCGGTGTACTGGCGCAGCAGCCGCTCGATTTCGGCCTGGGCGCTGGCCTGCTGCGACGGCAGGGTGCTCTGTTCGATGGCCAGGGCCAGGCCGCTGCAGGCGCAGACGGTGAAGGTGGCCGTGCCCTCCAGGCTGGCCAGCAGCTGCTGGAATTTGTCGCTGGTCACGGTGCCACGGGTGGCCATGACGCCCACGTGGCCGGTGCGGCTGAGCTGGGCCGCCGGTTTGACGGCGGGCTCGACCCCGATCAGGGGCAGCTCAGGGTGGCGCCGGCGAAGCTCGCCGATGGCGGCTGCCGTGGCGGTGTTGCAGGCCACCACCAGCGCCTTGATCCGGTGTTCGCGGATCAGGTGCCCGGTGATGGCCAGGCTGCGTTGGCGCACGAACAGGTCGGTCTTCTCGCCATAAGGCGCATGGCCGTTGTCGGCCAGGTAGACAAACTGTTCGTGGGGCAGTTCGCCCAGCAGGGCCTGCAGGACGCTCAGGCCGCCGATGCCGCTGTCGAAGACGCCGATCGGGTGTTGTGTGTTCATGCCCGCTGGCGCAACAAAAAGGCCGCTGCGGCGGCCTTGGCTGTGGTCGTCATCAGCGGGCCTGGATGCCAATGCCCTTGAACTCGCCGCTGGCGATGCGTTTTTCCCACTCGGCCGGACCGGTGATGTGGGCGCTGGTGCCGCCCGCATCGACTGCCACGGTCACCGGCATGTCGACCACGTCGAACTCGTAGATGGCTTCCATGCCCAGGTCGGCAAAGCCCACCACCTTGGCGCCTTTGATGGCTTTGGACACCAGGTAAGCCGCGCCGCCCACGGCCATGAGGTAGGCGCTCTGGTGCTTCTTGATGGCCTCGATGGCGGTGGGGCCGCGCTCGGCCTTGCCCACCATGGCGATCAGGCCGGTTTGGGCCAGCATCATGTCGGTGAACTTGTCCATGCGGGTGGCGGTGGTCGGGCCGGCCGGGCCAACGGCCTCGTCACGCAGCGGGTCGACCGGGCCGACGTAATAGATCACGCGGTTGGTGAAGTCCACCGGCAGCTTCTCACCCTTGGCCAGCATGTCCTGAATGCGCTTGTGCGCCGCATCGCGGCCGGTCAGCATCTTGCCGTTGAGCAGCAGGGTCTGGCCCGGCGTCCAGCT
>JACCDM011640748.1_pt1 | contig 14869 bp, 11 predicted proteins | sample 7445851 | NCBI WGS metagenome assembly JACCDM01 (sample SAMN15323438, study PRJNA562643) | freshwater metagenome | isolation source: river surface water | place: USA:Blue River Watershed | collected 2017-08-16
CGAATACTTCAATGAATTAGAAGATAAGGGCTTAATGATGTATGGGCAGATGACTGCGGGCTCTTGGATTTACATAGGTTCTCAAGGTATTGTGCAAGGTACATTTGAAACATTTGCTGCAGTTGCAAGAAAACATTTTGGTGGTACATTGAGTGGAACCATTTCAGTAACTGCTGGCTTAGGTGGTATGGGTGGTGCACAGCCATTAGCAGTGACGATGAATGAAGGAGTTTGTTTAGCCGCAGAAGTTGAAGAGTGGAGAATACAAAAGAGAATTGATACCCGTTACATCGACATCATGATGCATGATATAGATGAAGCGATAGATAGAGCTGTTGAAGCGAAGAAAAATAAAGAAGCCATTTCAATTGGTGTGGTATGTAATGCAGTTGATTTGTTAGAGCGAATGATTGAGAGAAATATCACTCCGGAAGTGTTGACAGATCAAACATCTGCGCATGACCCATTAGTAGGATATTTCCCACAGGGCATGAGTGTTGAAGAAGCAAAAGTATTACGTGAAGTGAACCCAGATGATTATGTAAAACGTTCTTATGTAACAATGGCGCATCACATCCGTCTAATGTTAGAATTACAAAAACGTGGTGCTATCACTTTTGATTACGGAAATAATTTAAGAGGAAGAGCATTAGAAGTTGGAGTAGAGAATGCATTTGATTTCCCGGGATTCGTACCAGCTTATATTCGCCCATTATTCTGCGAAGGTAAAGGTCCGTTTAGATGGGCAGCATTATCTGGCGACCCACAAGATATTTACGAAACAGATAAATTAATTTTAGAATTGTTCCCTGAAAATAAAGAGTTGAGAAGATGGATAGAGATGGCGCAAGAAAGAATTGCGTTTCAGGGTTTGCCAGCACGTATTTGTTGGTTAGGACAAGGGGAGCGTGAGAAAGCTGGATTAGCATTCAACAAATTAGTAGCAGAAGGAAAAGTAAAAGCACCGATCGTAATTGGTCGTGATCACTTAGATACAGGATCAGTAGCATCACCTAACAGAGAAACAGAAGCAATGCTAGACGGATCAGATGCAGTAGCAGATTGGCCGATCTTAAACGCATTAATCAACACAGCAGGTGGAGCAAGTTGGGTATCATTACATCACGGTGGTGGAGTTGGTATCGGCTACTCGATACATGCAGGTATGGTAATCGTTGCTGACGGTACAGCTGATGCTGAAGCACGCATCAAACGCGTATTACACAACGACCCAGCAATGGGGGTAATTCGCCACATGGATGCAGGGTACGATATCGCACAAGACACAGCAAGAAAACATAGACTCGATATTAAAGAGAGACTTAAATAAAAAATTATTTGGGGTATTTGATGTTAATAATACCCCTCTAAAAACCTGTACAAATTAAACCCTTCTTTCCCCGACTCATTCGTAATTTGATTCAGTAATTCTTTTTTATTCACTGACTTCATTCGCTCTGTTTGTATAAGTCGATAGGCTTTTTCTGCAATCAATAAATTTTTGCGCGAGTTTAATTTTTCGTTCGATAATTGAATATCAATTTCAGATTTTAATTCTGTTATTCCTTCGTTATGTGATGCGATAGTTTTTACAACACTCGGCGCTGAATTCGACTCGGCTCTCTCATGCAACATCTTTTTAATATTACTTACAAAACTATCAGCTCCCTCTCGATCTGCTTTGTTCACCACAAACACATCTGCTATCTCCATCACTCCTGATTTTATTCCTTGTATCTCATCTCCCGCTTCTGGTACTAATACCAATACGGTAACATCTGCAAGTCCGACGATCTCAATCTCTGATTGTCCCACTCCCACTGTCTCCACAATAATATAATCAAACGGAAATGCTCGCATCACATCTGTTATCTCTATCGTCTTTGCCGACAATCCTCCTAATGATCCGCGTGTTGCTAATGATCTGATGTACACATTCTGATTCAAGAAATGCTCAGCCATTCGTATACGATCTCCTAACAACGATCCGTAATGAAATGGTGAAGTCGGATCGATCGCTATAATTCCTATTCGTTTATTTTCTTTATCTAATTCAGAAATTAATGCATTGACGAGGGTGCTTTTGCCGGCGCCAGGCGGACCAGTAATGCCAATGATCGGAATGTTTCTGTTGATGTTCAATGACTTCATGAAATCTAAATATCCCTCTAAATCATTTTCAACGCCAGTAATAGCGCGAGCTAATGACCTCACATCTGCATTCTGTACACCTTTATTTAGCGAATCCCAATTCATCATCTATTTTTTTCAAAGTAAATAAAAATACTTAATTCTTAATCAACAGAAATAGTATTTTAGCATAATATTCATATTCAATGAAAGTTACCGGATTTACTTTTATACGTAATGCCATAAAATTTGACTACCCAGTAGTTGAAGCTATAACATCTATTTTGCCAATTTGTGACGAATTTATTGTCGCTCTTGGTAATTCTGATGACGATACCCGCTCTCTCATTGAATCTATCGATACTACTAAAATCAAAATTATAGATACTATTTGGGATGATACCTTACGCGAAGGTGGTCGCGTACTTGCAGTTGAAACCGATAAAGCATTCGATGCAATTTCTGCCGATACCGATTGGTGCTTTTATATACAAGGCGATGAATGTGTGCATGAAAAATATTTGCCTATCATCAAACAAGCAATGCAAGAAAATTTAAATAATAAAAATGTCGAAGGACTTTTATTCAACTACTCACATTTCTATGGTTCGTATGATTATGTAGGTACTTCAAAGCGTTGGTATAGAAAAGAAATTCGCGTTGTACGAAATTTAAAAAACATTCGCTCATATAAAGATGCTCAAGGATTCAGAATTGAAGGCAGAAAATTAAATGTGAAGCAAATTGATGCTTTTGTTTATCACTACGGATGGGTGAAACACCCATCGAAGCAGCAAGAAAAACAAAAGAACTTCAATAAACTTTGGCACGATGATCAGTGGATGAAAAATAATATTCCGGATGTTAATGAATTTGATTATTCTCAAGTCGACGGACTTAAATTATTTACAAGCACACATCCAGCGGTAATGAAAAATAGAATTAATGCATTGAATTGGAAATTTAGTTTCGATCCTACGAAAATGAAAGTTCCTTTTAATTATAAAGTAACTAATTTTATTGAGTCACTTACAGGCTATAGAGTTGGTGAATACAAAAATTATAAAATCATTAAATAATCATTGTCGATGAATAAACTATCGGTCATCATTATTGCTTTTAACGAAGAAAAAAATATTGCAAATTGTATTCAATCTGCATTAAAAATATCTGATGACATAGTGCTTGTTGACTCTTTTTCAAAAGATAGAACAGCAGAAATTGCTACACAACTTGGTGCAAAAGTAATACAGCAAAGCTTCTTGGGTTATGCAGAACAAAAAAACTTTGCAGCAAGTCATGCAACTCACGATTATGTTATTTCGTTAGATGCCGATGAAGTTTTATCTGAAGAACTTATTCAATCAATTAAAAATTTAAATTTCAGCAATCATCATATTTACTCTTTCAATCGTTTAACAAATTATTGCGGTCGTTTTATTAAACACTGCGGATGGTACCCCGATGTGAAATGTAGAATATATAACAGAAAGCTTAACAAATGGGGAGGTGAGTCAATTCATGAAGTATTAATTCACAATCATGCTTCTGAAATTATTCATTTAAAAGGTGACTTATTGCATTACTCATATTATACGTTCAGCGATCATTTACAACAAATCGATAAATTTACCACATTACAAGCAAATGAATTATATAAAAAAGGTGTACGACCTAATTTGTATCATTTCATCATTAAATCACATGCTAAATTCATTAGAGATTATATTATAAAATTAGGCTTCTTAGACGGTTGGGAGGGATTTAGCATTTCCTTAATTTCAGCAATTGGTGTATATTTAAAATACCAAAAGCTAAGAATGCTCATTAAAAAGAATTCATAAATGAACAAAGAACGCATTTCAAAATATCTATTTTTTGTCGGTGTAATTCTTTTCTTCATTGGCTTATTCTTCTCTCGAGCTTTACTTAGTATAAGTCCGGCCTTGTTATTAATCTCTGCCCTCACACACTCCCATTTCAAACAAAATATAAAACAGGTACACAAGAATAGAGTATTTGTATTCCCCTTTGTTTTATATATGCTCGGAGTAGTCTGTTACCCATTAGTTGAAAACCAAAGTAAATGGGCTGAGTTATTATTTAAAAATTTACCATACATCATTTTCCCCTTCAGTATAATCATATTAAAAGATTATGTTGCTAAGTATTATAAATTCATCTTTTACACTTGCATACTTTTCGTAACATTCATTATCACTTCAACATTAATTCGATTAATAAATAATTACGAATTATATACCTGGATGATACAAAACAGTAAGAACATAGAAGCTACAGGCGGCTTGTTTCATATACACTTCGGCATCATCACCACACTCTCTATAATTTTCTGTTACGGAATGATCAGATTTTCGAACAGTCAAAAGATTGAAAAATATATATTATCGATTATAGCAATTTACCTGTTCGTTGTATTACATGTATTAGCATATAGAACTGGTATGGTCGCTGTATATGTTTGTGTACTAGCAGAAATTTTAATTGAAATATTCAGAAGTAAAAAATACTTAATCGGTGCTTTACTAATTGCATCTGCAATCATTTCTCCAATTATTGCATACAAAATAATTACTCCATTTAAAGAGAGAATTGAAAATACTAGATACGATATCTACAGATACAAATCAGGCAAAGACATCAATTATTATTCACTCTCACAACGTTTCGCTGCATGGGAAAATGCTTTAGTTATTTACAAAAAGAACATTGTCTTTGGTACCTCTGCGGCTGATTTAGAAGATGAGATGAAGAGGCAGTATGAGTTGAGAGACTTCGGACTCAAAAAAGAAAATCAGGTGTTGATACACAATCAATATATATTTTATGCAGTGTGTTATGGAACTGTCGGATTGTTGTTTCTGATTTATTTACTTGCTAATACATTTACTACAGCATGGCGAAATCAGAAGCCAGTATATATATTATTCAGTGTATTATTTATTGCAGTGTTTGTGATTGATACGATTTTAGAAATGCAAACCGGACAAAATATGTTTGTGTTTTTCTATTCTATTTTAGCTTTTGTGCCATTAACCAGCAGCAAGCATACGGTATAGTTTCAAATAGTTCGATGCCATTTTCTGCCAAGAAAAACTATGAGCATAATTAATTCTGTTTTGAACTAATTGAGTATCGTTTGCATTCAGAATATTTTCTTCAAAAACTTTTCGCATATAATCGGCATCAAAATTTTCAAAGTAATATGCGTGTGTAGATCCGATTTCAGGTAAGCAAGTACGGTTCGATAGAAACACAGGTTTCCCTAATGAAAATGCTTCAATCACAGGTATACCGAAGCCTTCAGACAATGATGGAAATAAAAAAGCTTTGCAATTTTTATAGTACCATACTTTTTGATCTTCAGTTACATTACCAATAAAAACAAGTCGATTCTCTACTCCGATTTTTTTAGCAGCTGCAATAATTTCGTTTCTATAAGTTTCAGAACCAGTGCCAGCGATTACTAATTGATAATTATTGTTTAATAATAATGCAGGCAATACATGTAAATTTTTCTTCGGATGTATAGCACCAATAGTAAACAAAAACTCTTCTTGAGGTCTGTAAGTAATCATACAATTTTCATTGTATGCATTTAAAGAATAGCCATTGTAAACAACCGTTATAGACTTATCAGAAACATTTAAATATTTCTGAACATCCGCCTTAATAAAATTACTTATGCAAACGATATGATCAGCACGATCAACTTTTTTTTGTACACGTTTCAATAAATTCGCTTTGGCTTTATCAGATTTATTAGTGTATAAAAAATTTAAATCGTGAATAGTTAATAAACATTTAGTTTGAGAATTGCCAGGTTGAAAATAACTTCCTTGCTGAGTGATATGCCAAACATCAGCATTGCTTTTCGGCGAAAATACTTTATGCCATGCATAGTAATTGATAAAATTCGTATTGGCATTTTTATTAACTATAGCTTGAGCTCTTTCGGGTAAATAAAAATCTAGTTGCTCTTCAGAATTTATTTGCTTTACTAATTCATTCGCCAAATGCAAATCAAATTGATACAATCCGTTGTTCGGATATTTCAGTCTCTCGAGGTCAATGAAGTACTTAGGCATAGATAAAAGTACGAAATTAGCGTGAATTCTGGTAACTAGTAACTGGTTACTAGTTACCAGAAAAAAGGTAGTAGATTAATATCTACTACTTTTTTTCTATTAGGTTTTTTCAGCCTTTGGATTTTCGAATACAATAGTCACTTGCTGAGTACAGACTTATAATATTTGAATAACTGCTTACCTCTACTGCTTTATATAACAGTGTCACACCCTTGTATTCGAAAACTCCAAAGGCTTATGCGAATTTTTAAGGGATACTACGATTAAAGTTTATTACTAATACTTAAAATCAAAGACCCTTTCTACGAAGTAATATTCTCCCCAACCCTTTAAATTTTTAAATGAAAAGGTGTGACGATATTAATAGAAATGAAAAATTAATGTCCGTTGCAATTAAAAAATTATTGCAGAGAAGCTAATTACTTTTTTCAGTTAAAAATTAAAAGGGTGAAGAAAAAAAATTCTTTAAACAAAAAAGGTCCTCGAATTCTCGAGGACCTTTTCTTTGTTCAAACGAAAACTAAAGTTTTCTTTTCACTTCAACATTCTCGTAAGCTTCAACAATGTCACCTACTTTAATATCGTTAAAGTTTTGAATGTTTAATCCGCATTCGTAACCAGAAGCAACTTCTTTCACATCATCTTTGAATCTCTTCAACGATGCTAATTCGCCACTAAATATTACTACACCATCTCTCACAATTCTCACTTTACTATTTCTATTGATCTTACCATCTAATACCATACAACCTGCGATGGTACCCACTTTGGTGATCTTAAATGTCTCACGAATTTCAACGTTGGCAATAATCTTCTCTTCGTATTGAGGAGCCAACATGCCTTCCATTGCAGACTTCAATTCATTGATCGCATCGTAGATGATTGAATACATACGAATATCAATTTGCTCTTGTTCTGCTAATTTTCTAGCATTTTGCGAAGGTCTCACTTGGAAACCTATGATGATTGCATCTGATGCCGAAGCTAACAATACATCTGATTCAGAAATTTGACCTACTGATTTATGAATCACATTCACTTGAATTTCTTGAGTAGATAATTTCAATAATGAATCTGATAATGCTTCGATAGAACCGTCAACGTCACCTTTGATAATTACATTCAACTCTTTGAAGTTACCGATAGCTAAACGTCTACCAATTTCATCAAGGGTAATATGTTTCTGAGTTCTTATACCTTGCTCTCTTAATAATTGCAAGCGTTTGTTAGCGATCTCTCTTGCTTCCACTTCACTCTCTAATGAATTGAACTTATCACCTGCTTGAGGTGCACCGTTCATACCTAGAACTTGAATTGGAGTCGAAGGACCAACCATTTCTACTTTTTGTCCGCGTTCATTAAATAGCGCCTTCACTCTACCGCTGTAACATCCGGCTAAAATAGGGTCACCCACTTTTAACTGACCTGCTTGAACAAGTACAGTAGTGATAATACCTCTACCTTTATCTAATGCTGCTTCGATAACAGTACCCACTGCTTTCTTATTCGGATTAGCTTTTAGGTCTAATAATTCAGCTTCTAATAAAACCTTCTCTAATAATAGATCTACGTTTAATCCAGATTTCGCTGAAATCTCTTGACACTGATATTTACCACCCCACTCTTCAACTAATATGTTCATAGCAGCTAATTGCTCACGAACTTTATCAGGGTTAGCGCCTGGTTTATCTATTTTATTTAATGCGAAGATGATTGGTGAACCTGCTGCTTGTGCATGGTTGATTGCTTCTTTCGTTTGAGGCATCACACTGTCATCGGCAGCGATTACGATGATAACAATATCTGTCACCTTAGCACCTCTGGCACGCATCGCTGTAAAGGCTTCGTGACCTGGTGTATCTAAGAATGTAATCTTTTTACCATTATCTAATTTCACTTCGTAAGCACCAATATGCTGAGTGATACCACCGGCTTCACCTGCAATTACGTTTGCTTTACGAACAAAGTCTAACAATGAAGTTTTACCATGGTCAACGTGACCCATCACCGTAACAATTGGTGCGCGTGGTAATAAATCTTCTTCTGTATCAACTTCTGCAATATCTATTTCTTGTTCTTCGGTACCTACGAATTGTACTTCGTATCCGAATTCATCTGCAACGATTGTTAATGTCTCTGCATCTAAACGCTGGTTGATAGAAACGAACATACCTAAACTCATACAAGTAGAAATGATTTTCGTAACTGATACATCCATCATTTTCGCTAATTCATTTGCAGTAACGAATTCTGTTACTTTCAAAATTTTAGCTTGTAATTCTTGTTCTAATGCTGCCTCTTCTGCGTTTGCTGCAACTTCATCTCTCTTAGCTCTTCTAAGTTTCGCTCTTTGCGCAAACTTACCTGATTTACCTGCACCACTTAAACGTGCAAGCGTTGCCTTGATTTGATCTTGTATTTCTTTTTCAGTAGGCTCTTCTTTAGGTGTTGATGGTTTAAAGTTATTGCCTTTGTAATTACTGTTTCTGTTACGATCGTTATTGAAATTACGATTGCCACCACCTTGGTTATTGCCAGCACCTTGACCTGGAGTACCTTGTCCGCCTTGACCACCTTGACCTTGTTGAGCACCTGGTGGCGTGTTAGGGTTTACAGGTTTATTTTCTTTACGCTTACGCTTTCTCTTCGCTTGTTCAGCTGCGCTATTGCCAGAAGAACTTGCTACTGGTACAGCTTTTTTCTTTGATTCGAATTGTGACAAGTCGATGGTGCCGACAACATTCGGACCACTTAATTTTTGAGCTTTAGCTCTAACAACTTCGTCGATTTTTTCATCGTCTACTACTTTTTCTTCAAGCACAGGTTTTGCAGGTTTCTCTTTAACTTCTTCGGGTGCAGCTTTTGCTGACTCGATTTTCTTTTCAGTTACTTCTGCATTTTTCTCTTTTGGCTCTTCAACTTTCTTCGCAGTAGCTTCAATATTTTTAGCTGGCTCAGCTTTTTTAGTTGCTTCGATTTTCTCTTCAACTTTTGCTTCAGGCTTTTCTTCCTTCTTAGCAACTGGCTCTTCTTTTTTCTCCTCTTTTTTCGGAGCCTCTTTCTTCGGCTCTTCTTTTTTCGGTTCTTCTTTCTTTAATTCTTCTTTCTTCGGTTCTTCAACTTTAGCTTCTTTTTTCTTCTCAGATTTACCTTTTGACGATAACGAATCTAAATCGATTTTACCTACTATCTTAAGTGCTGACTCTTCTGATTTTTTAGGTTCAGCTTTTTTCTCAACAACTTTTTCTTCTGCCTTCTTCTCCTCAACTTTCTTCTCTTCAAATACCTCAGGCACTACGACAACATTTTTAATAAGTATTTCTTCTTCTGGCTCTGCGTCTGCAATTGCCTTAGTAGGAGCTGCATTACCTTCAGGCAATACCTCTTCTCTACGTAGTTTACCTATCGTAATACTCTTAGCTTCTTCTTTGATTGATTTATCTGATTCGAAATCTCTCAATAATACACTGTATTCACTATCAGTAAGCTTTGTGTTAGGCTTATTATCGATAGCAAAACCATTCTTAGCTAAGTGATCAACGATTGTATTAATACTTACGTTAAATTCCTTTGCGGCTTTTAATAAATTAATTTTTTTGTCTTCTGACATCTATTACTGTTTATACAAATATGCGTTTTTTTATTCTTATAGCTCTTATATATATTGATTTCACAATACCTGAGCTAATTTTATTCAAACTCTGACTTAAGAATATTGATTACATCTTTGATTGTTTCTTCTTCTAAATCGGTACGCTTAACTAAATCTTCAACAGATAAGTTTAACACACTCTTAGCAGTATCACAACCTACTGACTTTAACTCGTCAATAATCCAACCTTCAATTTCATCTGAGAATTCATCTAAGTCAACATCCTCTTCATTACCATCTGACTCACGGTAAACATCAATTTCGTAACCTGTTAATTTACCTGCTAACTTAATATTATATCCACCTTTACCAATCGCTAAAGAAACTTGATCTGGCTTCAAGAATACAGATGCACGTTTAGTGTCATCGTCTAATTTGATGCTTGAAATCTTTGCTGGTGATAATGCTCTTTGAATATATAATGATAAGTTGTTTGTGTAGTTGATAACATCGATGTTCTCGTTTTTCAACTCACGAACTATACCATGAATTCTTGAACCCTTCATACCCACACATGCACCTACTGGGTCAATTCTATCATCGTATGATTCTACTGCAACTTTCGCTCTCTCACCTGGCTCTCTAACAATATTCTTGATAGTGATTAAGCCGTCAAATACTTCTGGTACTTCTTGCTCAAATAATCTTTCTAAGAATGATGGTGCTGTTCTTGAAATAATGATTCTCGGATTGTTGTTTTGCATGTCAACACGTAAAACTACCGCCTTCACTGAATCACCTTTCTTGAAGAAATCTGCAGGTATCTGTTCTGTCTTTGGTAAAATTAATTCATTACCATCATCATCCATCACCAACATCTCTTTCTTCCAAACCTGATATACTTCACCAGTTACAATCTCACCTATTCTGTCTTTGTATTTCTTAAATACTTCGTCTTTCTCTAATTCAATAATCTTAGAAACTAATGTTTGACGAGCTGCTAATATTGCTCTTCTACCAAAGCTCTCTAATGTTACTTGCTCAATCGCATCGTCACCAACTTCTAAATCGGGGTCAATCGTTTTTGCCTCTGTGATCTCTACTTCTAATGCATCATCTTCTGAGAAACCATCTTCCATTACTCTTCTAGTTCTCCAAATCTCTAAGTCACCATTATCAGTGTTTACGATGATGTCGCAGTTTTCATCTGTACCGTATTTCTTACGTAACATACTTCTGAAAACATCTTCCAACACACTCATCATCGTCGGTCTGTCGATGTTTTTAAACTCTTTAAACTCCTGAAATGAGTCTATTAAATTGATATTATCCATTGTTAATGATATTTATCTTTTAAAATACTATCTTAATTTTTGCTTCTTTTATTTCTTCTAATTCGAAAGTTTTCTCTTCTAAAGTTGGCTTCTTTCCTTTCACTTTTATTTTCGCCTCTACTGCAATTTTCTCGCCTTCGATACTCAATAATTTACCCTCAAACTCTTTACCATCTTTCAATAACACATGTAAATTTCTTCCGATGTGCTGTGGGTATTGTCTAGAAAATTTAAGCGGATGATCAACACCCGGAGACGATACTTCTAAGGTGTGAGCACCTTCTATTAAATTATCTTCTTCCATTTTGTGCGATACATGTCTGCTAACTTTCGCGCACTCATCTATACCTACCCCTTTGTCACCATCTAACAAAATCACTATTCTGTTCTTTGGTAATACTTTTAAATCAACTACAAATAAATCGCTCCCCTCTATTGCCTCTGCTATGTATGTGTTTATCTGTTCTTCAAGTTTCATATGATTATAAAATAAACGAGGGGACTATTTGTCCCCTCGTTATCAGCATTTTCCGACGCAAATATACAAAAAATCTCTATTTTGTCAAATATCTAGCCCAGAATTCGTGCAATTACCCCCTTTAAATACAACGATTCAGGGAAAGCTGCCCTTACCGGATGGTCAAATGGCTGGCTTAAATCTTCTATAAATTGTACCTCTTTACCTGTATCTTTTGCTGCCCAAGCGATAATTTGCTTGAAATGATCTAAACTTATTGCCCCTGAACATGAGAAACTTACGAGTAATTGTCCGGGTTCTAACAAAGCAATCGCCTGCATATTTAAGTCCTTATACGCCCTCTCAGCCTTGGGTATACTTTGTCTGTTTGGTGCCAATTTCGGCGGATCTAAGATGATCACATCCCAATTGCTCGATTCTTTTTTGGCATCTCTCAAAAACTGGAATACATCGGCTGTTATCACTTGCTCATTATCATATGTTATCTGATTTAATTCACAGTTTTTCTTTAGATATTCTGATGCTAATGACGATGAATCAATACTTGTAACTTCTTGTGCACCAGCTTTTATTGCATTTATACTAAAACCTCCTGTGTATGAAAATGTATCGAGCACTTTTTTCCCCTTGCAATACTTCGCTACTTTTTTGCGGTTTTCTCGCTGATCTAAGAAATAGCCAGATTTTTGTCCGTCAACAATGTTCGTATAAAACATCAATCCGTTTTCTTTTATCACCAAATCATCGGGCGGCAATTCACCTCTCAACAATCCGTTCGTTTTCGGCAAGCCCTCTAAACTCCTCGCTGCTGCATCGCTTCTTTCGTATATACCCTTCGGATGTACAAGCTTTTCGAGTATATCACATATTATTTCTTTACGTGCATCAACACCCGCAGTTAAGAATTGAACTGATAAATAATCTTTGAATTGATCTACAATTAAGCCGGGTAATGAATCACCTTCTGAAAACACCAATCGCATACTATCGGTATCATCCGAATTAATTAAACTTTTTCTTAATTCTATAGCTGCTTCAATTTTTTTATACCACCAATTATTATCTACGATATTATTCTTGTTCCACTCTAAAAGTCTGACGTTAATTTTTGAATCTTGGTTATAATAACCATATGCTAAAAAATTATTTTGAGCATCGCAAAGTTCTATGATATCACCTTTTTGAATACCATCTTCAGCACGTGCAATTGCACCCGAGAATACCCAATTATGTCTTTGTAATACTGGTTTTTCTTTTCCTTTTAATAGAAATACTTTATGCATTATTTATATTTTTACCAAAGTTACATCATTTACTATGAGCTATACCATTTATTCTGACGAATATTTCATGAACGAAGCCATTAAAGAGGCTCACAAAGCACTAGAGGCCGATGAAATTCCGATTGGTGCAGTGATTGTGATGAAAAATAAAATTATTGCAAGAGCTCATAATTTAACAGAGCGATTGAATGATGTAACTGCTCATGCAGAGATGCAAGCATTTACCTCTGCTAGCAATTATCTCTCAGCAAAATATTTGCAAGAAGCTACTTTGTATGTGACTGTTGAGCCATGTATAATGTGTGCGGGGGCGGCCTACTGGACACAAATTTCTAGAATAGTAATAGGTACATCAGACAGTAAGAGAGGTTATTCAGCAGTTGGTGAATTTTTGCTCCATCCGAAGACAGAAATAAAAAAAGGAATTTTAGAAGATGAATGCAAAACTTTGATGCAAGATTTCTTCAAATCAAAAAGAGAGGAATGAAACCATTAATTGATATATTTGTTTCTCAAATAATATTTAAACAATTAAAATAAAAAATATGGCATTTACACTACCGGCGCTTCCATATGCAGTTGATGCATTAGAACCGCATATTGACAAAATGACAATGGAAATTCACCATGGTAAACACCATGCTGCCTATGTTACCAATTTAAACAATGCAATTGCAGGCACTGATTTAGAGAAAATGAGTATTGAAGATATTTGCAAAAATATTTCGAAGCACCCTATGGCTGTTCGCAACAATGGTGGTGGTCACTATAATCACACTTTATTCTGGTCAGTAATGAGTCCGAATGGTGGTGGTACCCCAACAGGCGAATTAGCAGATGCAATCAATGCAGCATTTGGTTCATTCGATGAGTTCAAAGCTAAATTCACAAATGCAGGTGCAACAAGATTTGGTTCAGGTTGGGCATGGTTAATTGTTGGTGCTGATGGTAAGTTAGCAGTAACTTCTACACCAAACCAAGATAATCCATTAATGGATATTGCTGAAGTAAAAGGAACACCAATTTTAGGTATGGATGTTTGGGAACATGCTTACTATTTAAAATATCAAAACCGTAGACCTGATTATATGGGTGCGTTTTTCAATGTAGTGAATTGGAATGCGGTAGCGGAGCGCATGAAAGCAGCGAAGTAAATACTGGTAACTGGTAACTAGTAACTGGTTATTAGAAAAAAAGAGAGGTGCTATCTTTATTAGAAAGCACCTCTTTTTATTTTTGTATATCTAATTGTTACTTGATTCTCAGTACCCAGTACTCAATACTCAGTACTATTCAACAGTAACCGACTTCGCCAAATTCCTCGGCTGATCTACATTACAACCTCTCATGATTGCAATGTGGTATGATAATAATTGTAAAGGTATAGTAGCTAATAATGGAACTAATGCTTCTTCTGTATCTGGTATTTCGATAACATAATCAGCCATTTTTCTCACTTCTTCATCACCCTCTGTTACGATAGCAATGATTACACCTTTTCTAGCTTTTACTTCTTGAATATTTGAAATTGTTTTTTCAAGAATGGTACCTTTTGTTGCGATAACTACTACTGGCATTTGATCGTCGATAAGGGCGATCGGACCGTGTTTCATTTCAGCAGCAGGGTAACCTTCAGCATGTATGTATGAAATTTCTTTTAGTTTTAATGCACCTTCTAAGGCTACAGGGAAATTATATCCTCTGCCTAAGTATAAGAAGTTGTGTGCATCTTTAAAGCGTGCAGATATACCTTTAATTTCTTCGTTACTCTGTAATGCTTTCTCTACTTTATTCGGAATATCTTCAAGAGCAGTTAATACTTCTATTAATCTAGTTTTCTTAATGGTACCTTTTTTCTGTGCAATAGATAATGCAAGTAGAGTTAATACAGTTACTTGTGCAGTAAATGCTTTGGTAGAAGCTACACCGATCTCCGGACCAGC
>JACCDM010786435.1_pt1 | contig 14867 bp, 22 predicted proteins | sample 7445851 | NCBI WGS metagenome assembly JACCDM01 (sample SAMN15323438, study PRJNA562643) | freshwater metagenome | isolation source: river surface water | place: USA:Blue River Watershed | collected 2017-08-16
AAACACAATCAACCACAGAAGGAGAACAAGTGTCAGACACTACCGTTCCAGAAGTTGCTCCTGCCGCAGAAACGGTAGAGGCTGCAAAGGTTGAAGTTAAGGCTGCAACAGCACCTTACATTTCAACTACTGTTCGTAACCCAATCGTTGATAAGGCTTCTTATCTCGAGCACTCAGTCCGCGCTTCACTCGGCAACGAAACATCAAAGATGTACGTTGCAGCAGCTGCAGACACAACAGACAACGCTGGACTCGTTCCAACACGTCAACTAACCGAAGTTATCAACGGCATCTCAAACGCAGACCGTCCAGCGATTGACTCAATCTCTCGCGGCGCTCTACCTGATGCAGGCATGACATTCGAAATTCCTAAGATCACAGTTGCTCCAACAGTTGCAGCAGCTTCTGAAGGCGGAACACCATCAGAGACAGACCAGAACTCAGAGTTCGTTTCAGTTTCAGTGTCTAAGTACATTGGACAGCAAACATTCAGCCTCGAGCTTCTAGATCGCTCTTCACCAGCATTCTTCGCTGAACTCGTTCGTCAAATGGAATTTGCATACGCTAAGGCAACAGATGCAGCAGTTCTTGCAGCACTCGTAGCAGGCGGAACAGACGGCGGAAACCGCACAGTTTCAGCTGCAAACATTGCTGACTTCGTATCAGATGCAGCAGTTTCTATCTACAAGGGAACTCTTGGATTCGCTCAGAACATCATCGTATCTCCAGAACAATGGGGCGCATTGATGGGACTCGTCGATGGTTCAAACCGTCCAGTCTTCCAGCAGACAATCAACCCACAGAACGCAGGCGGCGACCTAACAGCTACAGGCGTTCGCGGAAACCTTCTCGGACTTAACCTCCGCGTTGACCGCAACATGACTACAGGTTCAGGCGTTGGCGACAACACAATGATCGTAGTTAACCCAGATGCTTACACATGGTACGAGAGCCCACGTCTCTCACTCCAGTCAAACCTCATCTCAACAGGTCAGGTTCAGGTTGGTTACTACGGTTACGGCGCAGTTGCAACAAAGCTTGGCGCAGGCGCATACCGCTGGATGGTTGCATAACCAAAACTAATCATGGGGGGACGGGTGCTCCCGCTCGTTCCCCCAGTCGTTTAATAGAGAGGATGTAGAGATGGCTTCAATCGTTACAGTTGCAGAACTAAGGTCTATCCTTGGCGTCTCTACATCCCTTTATAACGATGCTTATTTAACAGATGTAATTGACACAGCAGAAGCAGTCATTTTGCCTATGCTCGTCAAGTACGCTAATTCCATCGATGCGGTAGAGCTCGAAGCAAACGTAGCAATTTACAGAACAGTTGGACAAAACGATTTCTCAGCGGGTCAGAGCGTAGTCATCACAGGATGCGGCTCCCCATTTAACGGAACTTTTACAATCTCAGATTCTTATGATGATCTCTTTACTGTAGCAATCACTAACGCAGATATTGCTCCTAAGCAGGTTATTCCTTCAGGCTTGGCGACTCTTTCAGGCGCTTCAACTTATGTCGGAGTTAGCGCAGTAGAGTCAGCAGTTCTAGCCGTATCAGTAGAAGTCTTCCAATCTCGCATCGCTCCAGGCGGACAAATTGAAGGTATCGACTTTACAAACGTAAGCCCATATCGTCTCGGGCGCAGTCTCTTTAACCGTGTATCAGGACTCTTAGGGGCATACATCGACACCGATTCAATGGTGCAGTAATGACAGCTTCAACAATCCTCGACACAGTTCGCCAGCCCCTAGCGGATGCTTTTGCTAACGTAGCAGGCAACGTCTATGCCTATGTCCCGGAAGCGCCTATGGTGCCATTCGTGGTGACAGTGCCAGATTCTCCATATCTCGAATTAGAGACAATCGGCAAGACAACGCTTCACACTAAAATTAACCTCGTTATCTCAGTCGCGGTTGCATATAACAGCAACCCTGCATCGCTCGACAATCTCGAGCAGCTCGTCATAAGTGTTCTGAAAGTGATCCCAGCAGGGTACACAATCGGAGCGGTTGAAAAACCAACGGTTACTCAGGTCGGACCATCTAACGTGCTGGTTGCGGATATCAGAGTTTCTACCTACTACACACAAACAAACTAAGGATAAATAATGGCAACCACAGTAATCACAGGTCGCGATATTTCTCTATCTTTCACAGGTGGAACAGATATCGAGGCTCAGGCACTTTCAGCGGTTCTAACAAAGACCAACCTTCGTGAGACATACCAGACTCTTGATGGCGAAGCTTATAAGACCACTAACGTAGAAGCTTCATTCGCTCTTTCAATGCTCGCTGACTGGGGCAAGACTTCTTCAGTATGCGAAGCTCTTTGGGCAGCAGCAGAAGCACCAGATACAACAATCTCGGTAACACTTACAGCTGCAACAGGCGCTCAGTTCGTGTTCCCAATTCTTCCTGAATATCCAACAGCAGGAGGCGCTGGAACAGACGCACAGACTGTAGACTTTACTTTCAAGGTAGCAAACGGAACTGTCACAGAGACATTCAGCTAAAAAGTAGAAACGGGAGCAAACAATGCAACAACTAATAACAATTAAATATATTGATGGAACCGAAACCTCTTACCAGGTTCGACCACCAGATTACGCCCGCTGGGAGATGACAACTAAAAAGGTTATCTCTCAGTTCGGCGGAATGTGGGACATTCTTTATGTAGCGCATAGCGCCATGAAGCGTGAAGCAGGTGGAAAGCCAACCAAGGCACTCGATGTCTGGATGGAATCAGTCGCAGATGTCGAGGTAGGTGGAGAAGACCCAAAAGTCATCCAAGAGGAAGCGTAAGCCGACTCTTAGTTGAACTGGCAATAGCCACGCAGATTCCTATGGATCACTGGCAAACTGCCGAAGATATTCTTACAGCTATAGAGATACTGGAGCAGCGTAATGGCAAGTGAATTAGTAGCACTTGACCAGACTGAACTACGCCAAGTCTTCAAGGCTCTTAAGAATATGGGTGAAGAAGCCAACGAAGAAGCCAAGCGTCAATCAGGCGCTTTGGCTGAATTCGCTCGAGCAGAAGTTATTCAAACTGCTAGCAGAGGCAATAACACTAAGGTCTCAGGTCGAATCGCTCAGGGTTCTAAAGTTAAGAAATCAAGCCGCATTGGTGAGATTACTTATGGATTCGCTTCTCAGAAGTTTTCAGGTGGGGCAACTACCAAAGATATCTGGGGCGGTTCAGAATTCGGATCTAATAAGTTTAAGCAGTTCCCCGTATGGTCTGGTCGTCAAGGACGAGGCTCTAGGGGTTGGTTCATTTATCCAACGCTTCGCAGGATTCAACCTGAAATCGTTGCTCGATGGACTGAATCATTCGATAAAGTTTTGAAGGAGTGGGGCTAATGGCAACAGGTACAAGAGCGTTAACGCTCAAGCTTCTTGCTGACGTCGATAACTTCACTAAGAATCTTGATAAGGCAGACAAAGACGTTGCCACTTTTGGCGATAAGGTCACAGACTTTGGCAAGAAGGCAGGACTAGCCTTTGCAGCTGCTGGAGCCGCTGCTCTTGCCTATGCTGGCAAATTAGCAATCGAGGGCGTTAAGTCAGCCATTGAAGACGCAGCCGCGCAGACTAAATTAGCGCTTACTCTTAAGAACGTAACTAATGCTACAGATAACCAGATAGCCGCTACAGAAGATTACATAACCAAGACTTCACTAGCCTTTGGCGTTACCGATGAAGATCTCAGACCATCCCTAGAACGCCTTGCAAGGGCTACTGGAGACGTTGAAAAGGCTCAGAAGCTACAAGCGGTCGCCCTAGATGTTTCAGCAGGCTCAGGCAAGTCCCTAGAGGCTGTAACAAATGCTATGGCTAAGGCGGCTGAAGGTAATACCGCCGCTCTTGGTAAATTAGGAATTGGCTTAACTTCTGCTCAACTCAAGACAATGAGCATGGATGAAATCACAGCGAAACTTGCTGATACTTTTGAGAACCAAGCATCAGCAAAGGCAGATACATTCCAAGGCAAGTTAACCCGACTTCAAGTTGCTTTCGATGAAGGTAAAGAAACTGTCGGTAAATACATCCTTGATGCAATTACCCCCATGGTTACTATTATCGTTAAGAACGTAATCCCGGCAATTCAGGACTTTACTAGCAATTTAGGGGACAAGCTTCAGCCAGTTCTAAAGATTATTCAGCCAATTATCAATGGTTTACGATCAGCGTTCAATTCGGTTAAAACATCCCTTGCTGAAAATAATGACGAATTACAGCCTTTCTATAATTTCATGAAGGCTATTTATAATTTTGCTAAAGATTATCTAGCACCTGCTATCGGCACACTTTTAGGCAAAGCTTTTGAAGCATTGGGTAAAATCATTTCAGGCATTATTGATACTTTTGCCAATTTTGTCGAAAAGATAACCAAGATTTATAACGCTATCAAAGGGATTATCGACGCCATTAAGGGCGCAGGTTCGGCGGTTGGAAACTTCTTTTCTAAGGCTTCTTTCGAGACTGCCGCTTCTTTTGATACTGGGGCTTCCTCTCCAGCGGCGCCTTATTCGGCACCTTCAATGCCTTCCGATGGCATGATTACATATAACCCTTTAACTGGGCTTAATTACAACCCTAACGCTGGGACTACCAATATCACCGTTAACGGAGCAATCGACCCTGAATCTACGGCTCGCCAAATCGTAGGACTTCTCAATGATTCTTCAGCTCGAGGAACTATTGGCGGGGGCTTAATCTACTCATGACAGCCTGGACTCCGACCTATAAAGTTTTAGTCAACAGCCAAGAAGTTACAGATGTAACTATTGCTAACCTTACTATTACCTCAGGTCGTACTGATATCTACGCTCAGCCAGTCGCGGGATATTGCCAACTTTCATTGATTAACTTTGATAACTCCAGTTATAACTTCACAGTTGGAACTTCAATTACAGTTGAAGTAACAGACTCTTCGGGGAATTATGTCCCTATCTTCGGCGGCTATATTTCAGATTTTACTATTGCCGTTAACCGCGCTGGCAGCATCGGTTACACAACCGCTGCGAATATAACTGCTTTGGGCGCTTTATCTAAATTACCTAAGATTATCGATACAGGAATTTTATCCAGCGACCAAGATGGCGACCAGATTTACACCCTTCTTTCAGGTTATCTTCTTGGTCAATGGAACGAACTTCCAGCAGCTGAAACTTGGGCTACTTATAATCCAACAGAAACTTGGGCTAATGCCAGTAATCTTGGTTTGGGCGAAATTGACCGCCCTGGCGATTATGAAATGATTGCACGATCATCTTCTCCAACAGACCTTTATAGCCTTTGCGCTGAGATAGCCAATTCAGCCTTTGGATACCTTTATGAGGATGCTAACGGCAATATTGGTTATGCGGACTCGACTCATCGACAGGATTACTTAGCTTCTAATGGTTATACAACCCTCGATGCTAACCATGCTAACGGCGTTGGACTTGCTTCCACTACCCGCGCTGGAGATTTAAGAAATTACTTTGAAATCAATTACGGCAATAATGGGGCAAGTAATTACACTACCCAGGACACAGCCAGCCAAACCCTTTATGGCACTTATGGCGAAACGTTTACTTCCCGAATCAAAAACACTCCAGATGCTGAAGCATTAGCAGACCGTTACATTGCCCTTCGAGCTTATCCTTATGCCAAATTCCAAGCTATTACTTTTGTTTTAGGCAATCCAGAAATTGATGACTCAGATCGTGATGCTTTACTAAATATCTTCATGGGTCAGCCAGTCTGGATTCAGAATCTTCCAGGCAATATCAACGATGGCTCATTTCAGGGTTATATCGAAGGCTGGACGTTCAGAGCAAGCCTCAATAATCTAAGCGTGACTTTCAACGCTTCTCCAATAAACTTCTCCCAAGTTACTGTAAAATGGGAGCAGGTATCAGCATCCGAGACTTGGAACACCCTAAGTCCGACCCTCACATGGAATAACGCGATAGGAGCCGTAGCCTAATGGCAACAACTACAACCAACTTTGGCTGGGACATTCCTCAGTCGACTGATCTAGTGAAGGATGGCGCAACTGCCATTGCTGCACTTGGACAAGATATCGATACTGCTTTTGTCGACCTTAAAGGTGGCACAACAGGACAGGTGCTAGCTAAGGCGTCTGGCACAGATTTAGATTTTTCATGGGTTGCACAAGATGACTCAAACGCTATTCAGAACGCAATCGTGGACGCCAAAGGTGATCTCATTGCTGCGACTGGGGCAGACACTCCAGCTCGTTTAGCAGTCGGAACTAATGGACAGGTTCTTACAGCTGATTCAACAGCGGCAACTGGCATCAAATGGGCTACTCCCGCAGGTGGCGGTGGCAAAGTCTTGCAAGTCGTCAACATGGTTTATGGCACACAGACAGGCACATCTTCATCAACTTATGCCGATACAGGACTTACCCTATCGATTACTCCTTCTTTAACGACTAGCAAAGTCCTTATTTTGATATCTCAAAACGGTATCTGGAAAACCAACAGCTCATCAGGAAACGGTCTTAAGTTTAGAGTTGTCAAAGATTCAACAGAACTTTACAAGATTGGAACCAACACAGCTTTTACTGGAACAGTCACAGATAACTACATTGGAGGCATCAGCTTTACCTATCTAGATTCACCAGCTACAACAAGTTCCGTGACATACAAGCTGCAATTCGGGCTTGAGTCAGGTACAGGAACAGTTGGTTATATCAATGATGCTGGTTCTTATTCAGGTATTACTCTCATGGAAATAGGTGCATAAGATGGCAAGAGCAGGCGAAGTATTAGGTTTTCTTATTCCTGAAGGCGGTTGGATTATTTCAGGTGAAGAATATGAAGGCATTGAATGGATTGAAGCCACTCCTATTACTAAGGCAGAATTCAAGGCTGGTTATGCTAAATATGAGGCTTGGAAGGCAGAACAAGAAGCTGCTCAAAAGGCTAAAAAAGATGCAATTCTAGAACGCCTTGGCATTACTGAAGACGAAGCTAAACTTTTATTGGCATGACCCCAAAGTTATGCAAAGCGGGTCAACAGTTACGGCTGCAAGTCGATGATAGTTACCCAGATAGAGATCGCACCTCAGACGGCTGGATTGGCGATACACGTCATTCGGCACGTCCTTCTGACCACAATCCTGATGCAACAGGTATCGTCAGAGCGATTGATATTGACAGGGATTTATCTGGTAAGGCAAAGCCCGACCTCATGCCTGACCTTGCAGATCAATTACGACTCTGCGCTAAACGTGGCGATAAGAGAATCTCTTATGTCATCTTTAACGGCAGAATCGCATCGTCTAAAAAGGCTTGGGCTTGGCGTCCTTACGATGGGATTAATAAGCACAATCATCATTGCCATATCAGCTTTACCAAGAAGGGCGATGCAGATGGCTCGTTCTTTAATATACCCATGATAGGTGGAACCGTATGAACATGAAGCATCCAGCATTTATTTCAGTAGGAGCATTTCTTGCAGTCTGGGGAACTACTTCTAACTTCGATCTTAACTATCGCTCAATTTTGGGTGCAGTTGTAGCAGGCGTATTTGGATACGCAACTCCGAAGAAGTGACAGCGCAGGACTTCGCAGCTATTGCCGTTGCGATTATTACAGTTCTTGGCGGCGTTGCAGCTTATGTCCAGTTCATGATTAAGCACTATCTATCAGAACTTAAGCCGAATTCAGGCTCGAGCATCAAAGACCAAGTAAGTAGATTAGAAGCGCGTGTCGATACGATTATCGAGTTGTTAGGTAAGTAACACTTATCTCATGGCAAAGAAAAGACCAGTCATAGATCTTGATACTTATAACGCTCTGGACGCTTACTGTATTGCTCTTAATGAGTATTACAAATCCCTAAGAAAAGCAGGCTTCACAGAGACTCATGCCTTTTGGCTTTTATCAGATCGTGAAACTTTTCCGGACTGGATTATTCCTAACCTGCCTAATCGAATCGATAATATCCCCTACGAGGACGACGACGAGGATTAATGAAAAGAATCGTTATCCTGAGCGACCTACAAGTTCCTTTCGAGGACGTACACGTTACTCAGAACATAGCAAGATTCCTACAGAAGTTTAAGCCAGACCAGACAGTTACTATCGGTGACGAAATTGACTTCCAAACCATCTCTAAATGGAGCGAGGGAACCCCTCAAGCCTACGAGCAGAGTCTTGGCGATGATCGTGACAGATGCGTCAACCTGCTCTGGGAATTGGGTGTTACTGACTGCATCCGAAGCAACCACACAGATAGACTTTATAACGTCATCATGAAGAAGATTCCGTCGTTTCTCAGCCTTCCAGAGCTTAGATTCGAGAAGTTCATGAAGTTCGATGAATTGGGAATTACCTTCCATAAGAACCCAATGCCTATCGCTCCTGGCTGGATAGCCGTCCACGGCGACCATACGCCTATTAAGAACTTAGGTGGTCTTTCAGCCCTAGAAGCTGCTAGAAGGCACGGAAAGAACGTTATCTCTGGACATACCCATAGAGCAGGGCGTAGCGCCTTCACAGAAGCCTCTGGAGGGCGTTTAGGGCGGGTTTTACATGGTGTTGAGGTTGGTAATCTCATGGACTTTAAGCAGGCTTCATACACCAAGGGAACGGCTAATTGGCAACAAGCGTTTGCCATCATGTACGTCCAGAATTCAACCGTCCAAGTGGACATCATAAACATCGAGAAGAACGGCACCTTTATCGTTCAAGGCAAGGTCTATGGACGACCTAGACGTTGACATTAGGCGCACCATCGATGATCAAGTAGACGCGACGGAATTGTTACCGTTTCGTTATCAAAATCTAATCGAGGTTGAGCTTCCCCTAGGGTAGTTTGTTCCTAGTGCCGAAATACGGCGCGAAGGGAGCAATATGACAGTTCTACAGTTAATCCTGCTAGGTACTCATTTCCTAGTGGGAGTTATCTTTTATACCGATGGAAAACGTACTGGCTATCTTGAAGGACGTAAGGCAGTCCGCAAGCATTACGAGAAGCTCGAGCAACAATTCAAGGTTAGCCGATGAACGCCCGTGACTACCTTAACGAAGCGCGAGCTACTATCCAAGACCGAGGAGTTGATTACGGTCACCCTAGCGACAATATGTCACGAACAGCTTCACTCTGGAGCGCATACCTCGAACTGCCGATTGACCCTCATCAGGTGGCAATGTGCATGGCGTTGGTCAAAATCGCAAGAAGCATGGAAACTCACAAGACAGACACTTTCGTCGACCTCGTCGCATACACGGCGTTATCGGCTCAATTAGCAACCGAGGAGAATGATTTATATGTTTAACCTAGAGGAGTACACAACTGTTGCAGAACGAATTAAGAGCTTTAGACAAATGTTCCCCATGGGACGCATACTCACCTTCCTTATTCATGAGGACGCTAATCGAGTCGTATTCAAAGCCGAACTGTATAGAGACGACGAAGATGAGTATCCATTCTCGACAGGGTATGCCAGAGAGATCACTTCGGAACGAGGGGTCAATCGCGATTTTGCCCTTGAAAACTGCGAAACGTCCGCTATCGGAATTGCCGCCAAAAACGCGGACATTGGGACTGAGAAAAAGTCAATCAGTCGTGAGGAAGCTGCTAAAGTGAATCGAGTCTTAGAGAAGGACAAAGTGATTCAGGACACTAAAGCGAAGATGGCAGAAACATCAAAGGAATACGTTCCAGTTCAGAAAGCAGATGATCCATGGACACAATGGGAAGCAGCACCAGTTCAGACTTTAGAGCAAGCAGTCGAGACGGTGAAGGATGTCCTTGGTGGCACTCCAGCAGACGAGAGCTGTATTCATGGTGCGCGTGTATGGAAAACGGGAACTTCTAAGGCTGGCAAGCCTTGGGGACATTGGAAGTGCATGGCTCAGATTCTTGGAGATGCAGAACGTTGTGATCCTATCTGGTACGAAATAAGTGCAGATGGCACTTGGAAACCGCAGGTGAAACGTGGGTAAGTTATATTTTCAGAATCAAGATAATGAGTGGGAAGAATTTCCAGATGAAGAAGCAATGGCTCATATTCGAGCTTCTGCTCAGATTCTTCAAGATATGGGTTGGGCGATTATCTGTGATAGTTGCAATGAACACCCAACCATTGCACAGATTAAAGAGCGCTACATGAAGCAGGCTTGGACTTGCAAGTGTGGCACAGTAAATTCTGCTGGGAAGGCATAACCTAATCAATGCCTAGTCAAAGCAGGAAACACCGAGGCTTTCGTACCGAGCGAGTGGTCGCAACCTATCTCTCGCAATGGTGGAGAAGCGCAAGCGTCGGTAGAGGCTCTGGGAAAGACATACACAATGTCCCGTTCGACATTGAGGTCAAAGCTAGGACAGATTTCCAACCTCTAGCATGGTTGAAACAAGTTGAGAAGAGAGCGGCAGTTCCCGATGAATTGCCTATCGTGGTGTGTCGCATGAATTCCCAAGGTGAGGATGCTGAAAAGTACCTGGCATTTATGCGGTTTCAAGACTTGGTTCAACTATTGCTCAAAGCAGGTTACGGCGATATCCAGAAAGATTCGGTAGAATTAGAGCCTGAGAGATGCACTAAATGTGGATCGTGGAAGTTAAAGGACGTGCCATGCACGACGTGTTCTAATGCCAATCTATGAATTTGAATGTACCAACGAAGACTGCGAGGCTAACTTGCGGTACGAGAAGGAGTTATCAATCCATGAACCACACGATCCAAAATGCCAGTTCTGTCATAGCTCGATGCAGAAGATTTACTCAGTTCCTAACATCCAATTCAAGGGTTCAGGGTTTTACTCAACAGATAATTAGGGCGACACGCTCAACGCAAGGTGCAAAGAATATAGGCTCTGACCTGCGGTTTTACCTACAAAGCCCGGCAACATGGTTGACGCGTACGGTACTCTCTAGGCTAGAGCCCATCAGGGGCTCAGAGCGAGCCGCTTCGCGGATAGCTCGCTCGGTAGCCATCGTTATCGGGATATCTCTATCTATGCAGAGCACTGCAGTAGGGATAGGCTCAATAGATCCTTATTATGATTTACATTCATTAGCTAATTATCAATTAACAGATAAGCAATACCAATGCCATCAAGAGATAGTCTTTAGAGAATCATCATTCAGGATAGATGCTCGCAATGGCTCACACCATGGCTATTACCAGATACGCAATGAGAAACTTATAAATGCTCCATACGATTATCAGTTCTACTTCTATTGGAAGTATGTACAACACAGGTATGGAACTACCAAGTATGATGAGCCTAACTATTGCAATGCATTACATCATCTAAGGACAAAGGGCTGGCAATGAGATGCTTCTTCTTCGGTCATGACCTGACCTACTTCAACTATGAGTCCATCCATTACGCCCTATGCAATCGATGCAGCAAGAGCTTCTATGTCAAGTCTTAAACAATCAGGCTCTACGTCTAAATGGAGACGCATCAGAGAACAAATCATCAGAAGAGATGGATGTTGTCAGCAATGCGGTAGCGAAGAGAAGCTGAGCGTTGACCACATAGTCCCAAGAAGTCTTGGGGGCGACGATAACCCGTCTAACCTGCAAGTTCTATGCTCTAGTTGTAATAGTGCTAAGGGGGGTAGGTTTTTTGAGAGGGCTAAAACACCCCCGACCCTTCCTGCTTCTTTTTACCCCGAAAACGCCTCAACAAGTCATTATCGGCTTGAATCGGATGAGAACCAGTCATGACGACTCAAAACGGCTCTATCGGGCTCACATCGGTTGAGGTAGGGGTAACAGAACCTCGTAAAGGCTCGCAAGTGCCTAGAATCCGCTCCAAGCCTTCTGATTTACCCACTCGGGGCGATGAAATGATTCAGTTCTGCAAAGATATTGGGTTTCCATTGCTTCCATGGCAGGAAGACTTGGCTAGAGACTGCCTTCGATACAAGGCGGATGGGCGCTGGCTACATCCCCTAATTGGCATCATGCTTCCAAGACAGCAAGGTAAATCTACCTTCATGGCGCTTCGAATTCTTTTCGGGATCTATATCCTTGGCGAGAAAATGCACTTGGCTACAGCTCATAAGTTAACTACGTCTAGTGAAATCTTCTACAAGGTAAGCCAGATGATTGAGAATTCCCAAGTTCTGCTTGACGGCTTCGCCAAGAAGTACGAATCTAAGGGATCGCAAGAGATTCGATTCAAGAATGGCGCTCGCTACCTAATCCGCGCAGGCAACTCAGCGGCTCGAGGTATTGCGGCACCCGACGTAATCCATATCGATGAGCTTCGAGAGTTTGATACTGAAGATGTCTGGAGTTCGATGCGCTTTACTCAGATGAGTAATCCCAATCCTCAAAGTTATGTCTATTCAAACGCAGGTCATGCAAACTCAATCTTATTGCTGAAGTTTCGGGAACGAGGACTTGCAGCTGCTGAAGGAGCAGACGATTCAATCGGTTGGTTCGAATGGAGCGCCGAACCAGGTGCGGATATCACCGATAAGGACGCTTGGTATCAATCTAACCCGAGCCTTGGCTGGACAGTCCATGAGGACAACATCAAGGATAGCCTTTCGGATCGTGAAGATATCTTTAGGACGGAAGTCTTATGCCAGTTCGTCTCGATGATTAACCCAGTTATCTCAGAAGCCGAATGGAAGAAATGCAAGGCGGAAGTTCCTCAGTTATCGACTGAGAAAGATACTTGGATGGCTATCGACCTTAGCCCAGACCGAAAGCATGGCTCACTTGTTGCAGGGCAACGCCTCGACGGGGATAAGTTCATGGTTAGCCTTCTGCATACTTGGTTCAACCCAGTTAACCTTGATGATAAAGAAATGGCTAACGACATCGCTTTCTGGGTGCGTAAGTTCCCAGTAAATAATCTGGCATATTCCAAGTCCACAGCTTCAGCAGTTGCCGCTCGATTGGCGCCAGCAGGGATACCGATTTACGAAATTGCTAACCAGGAATATCAACAATCTTGCGATGAATTTGTTTCGGCGGTTTCTTCAGCCAGACTTCAGCATTCGGATCAAGAGGAACTAACTAAACAAGTCCTTAGCGCCGTTAAGTTACAGCGAGGCGATGGCGGTTGGGTTATGGGACGTAAGCAGAGTGGCATAGTTTGCGGAGCGGTTGCTTCAGCAATGGTTACTCACTTTGCGACACGCGCTGAATCTGAAGTAGACATTCAGATAGGATAATGTCTAGACAATAGCGTATAATATGTCCAATGGGAATTCGGGACATCTTCACAACTTCTAAGCCAGCAGTCGAGGTAACAGTCGACGCGGCTTCAGCACCTGCGCCGTTTAACAATACGGCTTCATTTAATCCTTTTGTATTTACTCAATCAGTAGCAACACGCCAGCAAGCAATGGCAGTTCCTACAATCGCTCGAGCTCGCAACATTATCTGTTCGACTCTTGCAGCATTACCACTTGAGCAGTATTCAAAGCTCGATGGTTCGCACATGACAACTCCAGCAGTTATTAATCAACCAGACCCACGCGTTCCAGGTTCTGCTATCTATGCTTGGCTTGCGGAAGATCTCCTCTTCCAGGGTGTCGGGTATGGACAAGTCCTCGAGCAATATGGGGACACAGGAAGAGTCCGAGCATGGACTCGCGTTTCTCCTGATCGCGTAAGTGTAAAACTTAACAACAACGACACAGAAATTATTGGCTATCAAGTAGACGGTTCAGTAGTTCCTAACCAAGGCGTTGGTTCTCTCGTAGTATTTTACGGACTTGATGAAGGTCTGCTTAATCGTGCAGGTCGCACTATTCGCGCAGCTCATGCACTTGAGCAAGCCGCTGAAACTTTTGCTAAAGAGCCAGTCCCACTTCAGGTTCTCAAGTCTAACGGCACTAATCTTCCAGCAGAGCGAATCTCAAAGCTTCTCGAATCTTGGAGAACCGCTCGCCTAACAAAGTCAACAGCGTTTCTTAATGCTGACGTTGAATTGCAGGCGTTGGGCATCGATCCAGCCAAATTACAGCTGAACGAGGCTCGTCAGTACGTCGCTCTGGAATTGGCTCGCGCCTGCAACCTTCCTGCTTATTTCGTAAGTGCTGAAACTACTTCGATGACTTATAGCAACAGCGTTTCAGAACGCCGTTCGCTTATCGACTTCTCAATGAAGCCAATTCTTGCTGCTATTGAGCAGCGCCTATCGATGCCGGACTTTTGCCCGTCAACTGGAGAGATTCGTTTCTCACTAGACGAGTTCTTGCGTTCGGATGCATTGCAACGCGCTCAGGTATACGAGATTCTTAATCGCATCGGCGCAATGAGTGTTGAGCAGATTCGCGAAGAAGAAGATCTAATTGATAACAAGGAGACACGATGAAGATAACCATGCCAGTCGCTATTACAGCGGCAGATGCAGAATCTCGCATTATCGCGGGTCGCATCGTTTCATGGAACGCTGAAGGTAATACCTCAGCAGGACGCACTATGTTCGAGCCAGATTCAATCACAATGGCTAAGAACACAAAGCTCGTTCTTCAGCACGACACTACTCGCCCGCTTGGAAAACTTATGAGCTGGGAAGCAGACGCAGAAGGAATTACAGCAGAATTTAAGATTGCTAAGACAACAGCAGGCAACGACGCACTCGAAGAAGCAGCAACTGGGCTTCGTTCAGATTTTAGCGTTGGTGTCGATGTTGAATCTTGGGATAACAAGAACGGCGTAATGGCTATCAAGTCAAGCAACCTCATCGAGGTCAGCCTCGTCACAGATGGCGCTATTCCAGGCGCTGAAGTCGCAAAAGTAGCGGCAGAAGAAACCGAAGTTTCTGAGACAACTCAGGAAGAAACACAATCAACCACAGAAGGAGAACAAGTGTCAGACACTACCGTTCCAGAAGTTGCTCCTGCCGCAGAAACGGTAGAGG
>JACCDM010914562.1_pt1 | contig 14861 bp, 17 predicted proteins | sample 7445851 | NCBI WGS metagenome assembly JACCDM01 (sample SAMN15323438, study PRJNA562643) | freshwater metagenome | isolation source: river surface water | place: USA:Blue River Watershed | collected 2017-08-16
GAATCGGGGTCGGCGTGACATATCCCTTCGTAGCGATGTTCGCCTTGAGACGCGCTTCGATATGGAAATCTGCAAACGCATGATCGGGTACAAAGTTGTCGACAGTCTCAGTGATGACTGCCTTATTCACGAATTTGCTAACGTCGATGTATTTCGAGAAACGATCGCCTCTATTGCCACCGCGGTTCCCACCGCGAAAACCTCCCCCGCGATTACCGCCGAAGCGGCTCGGTCGGCGAGATCCTCCTCCGAAGCGATGCGATCCACCATGTGACGGACCGCCACGATATCCTCCGTGACCGGCCGGACGCGCACTATGACCTCCCGGGCGTGATCCGTGCGAAGGTTTGCTATGATTAAATGATCGGCTCGGACCATGGCCCGCGCCTCCTGAAGGTTTGTTATACATTATGATATATGCCCTGTGGGCTTAATCCCACCGATAGGCCTATATGTAATACGATACAGAGGCAAACAATGAGAGAGTTACTAGATACATACTATAAACCATCTTGCAGAAAAAGTCAACTTTTTTTATTGACAGCCCTAGAATACGGTGGTAGCCTTGTTCTTGGATAGTCACTCTACAGTCGTACCGTCGTATACGCGTGTGCGTACGCGACCTGGAAAAACTCAACAGCTCCCTACACAATACAGTACTATGTCAAAAAAGAATGCTTCGCTACCCATTCTGGCCGCGAGAGTCGATGGTGGACCTTGTGATCAAACGCTGCTCAAGAGGATCGGAATCGAGGGCAGCAAAGTCGCAGCTCACATGTTCAAGAGCAAACGGCGTCACGGCCGTGTATGTATCGGCATCATCGAATGCTGTATCGAGACGCACTTTGAAAAAAGCTCGCTTGATGGCGTTACTGGATTCGTATTCGCGATCACTGCGCACTTCGGCAAGACCGAATGCACAGTAACCTTGGTTGTCGGATCAGCACTCTTCGAGAAACCGGCGCTGATCGAAAAACTGCGGCTCCACACCCATGAGGAGCCTGACGACGAGCCCGCCTTGGCACAGACATAGCCAGCACTCAATGAACATTGCCGCCCCTCTTCGGAGATGGCGGCTTTTTGACTTATTCTGAGAATAATGCTATTGTAGCTGAGGACGTTTACTCACGTGTTATCTGACGTAAACAAAAAAGTACAACAAAAAAGAAGAAAGTCGAACATGAAAATGAAATTGTTAGCTATGTCGGTCGCCACCATCGTGGCGATTTGTAGTCTGGGAGCAAAAGCTCTCGCACAAGACGCGACGCCCGAGCAGATCGCGGCGGAGCAAAAAATCGCCACTGATGCGAAGCTGCGAGAGATTCTTCAGGCACAGAAAAGTGCGGAATCCCTGAGCAAGCTCACTCCAGAGCAAATTGCTCTTCGGAACTTGGCGCTCGAGCGTATCAAAAACACACCTCCTCCGCCGATCCCCACCAACGATGGTTCCGCTCTCAAGCCCATCCGTCGCACTTCGAAATCTGCCTCTCTGTCGACACCTCAGCTCTCGCCAGGCGATAAGCTGCGACTGAGAACTTCGCTCATGACTCAGCTCTACTTCGACGGGGCAATATCCTCGCAGAAGAATGCTGAAATCATCAATGGCCTGATCTTAGGACGTGTCCACCAAGGAATGCCTACCGATACGATTATCGGCGAAGCATACGCCACAGCGGCAACACTTCCGAAGGATGACCAAGCAGTACTCACCTTCGAAACATCGGTTGCAACGGAGAATGACGCAACCATTGATGCGGCGACCTCATATGTCATGCAGGCCGTCGATGACGAAATGATTGCCGACGGCGGAGGAATCGATGACCCGCAAGCACTCATGATGACAGCGCGGACTGTGGACTACACGAGTAATCCGTATGTGCCGATTAATATTGCACCATTTCCAGCAAACTTATTGCCGAGTGGTAACGGTCCATGGATTACATATAATGTGGGAACTTCATATCCGTGGAGCTCTGTACCTCGGACACTAGTCAGCTCGAACGGTCCGTCTGTCCGTTCATATCAATTCGGTACAAATACTAACGGAATTTCAAGATTGCGTTACGTTCCCACCAATCACGTCAACCAACTTGGGAAACCAGTCCGGCATATATTCGCACTCTGGTACACACTGACGAATTTGTATAGCTGGTCATTAGTATCTGATTATGCACGTGCGTACATCTACATCAACTACTACAACGGAAACACGGATTTATCGACAAATCACTTCGAACTTGAATTCGGCTTGACTCCCAACGGTTGGAGCAGACCAGCATTCCTCATAGACACAATGCCGAATAAAACTCCGAGTGGCGTGCCCGGCGTCAAGTACTACGAGATGATTTTTGAGGTTAAAAAGTTAAATCAGCCTTCTCGTCCGGCCTATCAGAATCCTTCGTTATCAATTGACCCGAGCGTTCAGTGGATTCCCTACTGGCTACCACCGATCCCGGAGGATTTCATTATCGAAAATGTTGGTAACCAAGCATGGGTGCAGTGGAATACCATCGCATATCCAAGAGATAGCTATCGGCTTGCGTTCACCACATTCCTTGACTCAGATTCGACCAACATGGTCTGGAGCACATCGATCGGAGTGCCCGTGACCTACACCAACGAAGTCGCCACTGCAAAGTTTGCCGCAACGAACGCCATGCGCTTCTATCGGTTACAACCACTCTAATCAGTAACAACATTCACACCCGCCCTCTCATCGGAGATGGCGGGCTTTTTGTTGCACATTCTGTGCACCCTTTCATGCTTTTTCCTCTGCCCTATCCGACATACCCTTTTTCTTGAAATACCCGAGAATGACCCGTGCGAGCTGAATATCCCTAAATGAACTCATACCCTTGATACGTGCTTTGACTGGCGAGAGCAGTGGCGGTTTGTCGTCAGACTGCTTGTCGAAGACTTCTTGCAGTGCTTTCTCTATCTTCATGAAATGCGGGCGCGAGATGCCATCCTTGAGGTATGCAATGTCGGAGAGTTCGAGACCGCCACGCTCAGAGCCGAGCTCAATCAGCTTCTCAAGATGTGCGATGATCGTCTCAGGAACCATGTCGCGTGCGCCAGCTATCTCTTTGAGCGGCTTCCCTTTCTTCACGAGCTCGGCGGTGCGCTCGAGCGTAGATACTTTGTGTGCTTTTCCACTACTACCTTTACCCTTTCCCCTATACCCCTTCCCCATCCTATGCATCGGAGCAACTCTCGCCAAGAATTCGTCATGGGCGCGTTTGATCTCGGCAACATCGGTGTATTCAACAACACTCTCAGCCTTGGCTGACAATTCACGGAGGCGCGCATCATGCTCGAGCACATCGGGATGTACTTTGAGGGCGTGCTGATTCATGCCTAGAATTGAAAGACCTGCAAGCGTGCGCACACGAGAGAGAGCGACATACCCCATGCCTGGCTCGAATGACTTGGACAGATCAACTTCGACAGCATCGAGCGACATACCTTGGCTCTTGTGCACGGTGATGGCCCACGCGAGGCGGAGTGGGTACTGTGAGATCTGCGCGATGACTCTGCCATCATCCTCAATAGTCCAGTCAGCGAGCTTAATAGTAACCTCACGTCCATCAGGATAATCAGGAGTAGCGGCAGTGCGAATGACCGGATCGATACCCCAGCCACAAGAAACAACGACACCGAGAGTTCCGTTCACATACCCTTCCTCAAAATTGTTCTTCACGCACATCACGCGTGCACCTTTCTTGAGACGGAGCTTCTCGGGCGCGAGACATGATTTCTTGAGCGTCTCAACAAGTGGCTTCTTGCCTTTGGTGATCATCTCATACACACACTCTGTCCCTGAAATCTTCCCAATCTCACGTTCATTGATGGTGTCGACATCGACATTGTGAGTATAGAGACGTGTGGGTTCGACACCGAGAGATTCATCGGGGAGAGTGACGACATCTCCTACATCAGCAAGCTCAGCGCCACGCTGGATCACATGTCTACCCTTCAGAAGCTCATATGAACGCTCGGACACTTCACCACTCCTGATGTCATTCAAGATATTCACGGACTCATCGGTACCCTGACGGTAATTCTCGGAGAGATAGCAAATGGAAAAATTGCCCTGCTTCCACGAATCGGATTCATAAATGAAGTGTGCAGTAGGTTCGCCGAGACGGGACACGGGCGGCAGCTGGAAGAAGTCTCCACAGAGCACGACCTGGATGCCTCCGAATGACTTGTCGGTCTTCTTGATATGACGGAGCACCTGGTCGACGAGATCGAGACGGAAATGGTGAAGCATGGACACCTCGTCGATGATGAGCACCTGCGCCTCTTCTATTTTACGACGCACCTGTGCGCGCTCGGAAATTTCTTGGAGGTCATGTAGACCGAGACTATCTTTGATACCGATACCGGCCCACGAATGGATGGTCACGCCACCCATGTGCGTCGCGGCAATACCTGTCGAAGCTGTCACACCGAGTGGCACACCATGATCCTTGAGATATTTGATATATGAATTGACTACGTACGTCTTGCCCGAGCCCGCGGGCCCAGTGATGAAGGCATTCTTGCCAGTCTTGAGAATGTCGAGGGCGTGGGACTGTGTCATGCGGGAAGTATAGCAGAAAAGCGTACATCGGCTGTATATACAGCTCAACAAAGCTGTTTTGTGATGATTGACAGATGCATATATAGTGTGCTATAATATGCTCAGAAGCAGTATGACCTATTCAAGGCATATGAGAGCTTCGACGGAGTACATTTACAACACACAACGAATGAAAAAATCCTTCTCTAACATGGTCGCAACAACGATGTATCATGATCGGCGAATCGCCGTCGTGCAAAACTTCTCGTCCAAAAGCACAAAAAAACACGGCATCGCCAAAGATACGGTAACCGGCGAGCTCATTTATTTCAACATGAGCGGCTGCCGGAAGTTTACCTGCAGCGACACATACCCCGTATTCACGGATGAAGCGAAGCATGTTGAGCCGAATGAAGGTGACGCAATCACTTTCATCATCGACCCGAAACCAGTGCAAGCTGGTAAGCGTCCTTGCATGCTCTACTGGAACTACGAAGAGTCATACCAAGCCTGCCTCGCCGACTGCCGCAAACGGACAGCGGGCACCAATCGGGATGTTCAGTCACGCCGGCTAGTGAACAACCAGCCAGACGTTAAGGTCACCAAGTACGCACAAATGACCGCAACGAATGGACACGCGCACCACACAGATAGTGGCAACAAAAACAGCCATCGTCGGAACGTGAATCATTGCGCGCGGCGTCGTGGAAAATTCCGGCAGGCGCCTGGTCCCGAGAATAACTGGGGATACAGTCCTATCTCCTCAGAAGGACAGTGTGCCAACGGCGCAGATGTTGATCTCATCAAGGAGTTAACTGTGCGCCCACGTAATCACTGATCAGTTAGAAATTCAACAACCCCTCACCGGAAACGGCGAGGGGTTTCTTTTTGCCACAATCTACTTTCCCAAAAGAAAAGCCCGCTGACATGAAGTCAACGGGCGGAAAGAGCAGTGACGTTGAAGAGAGGAAATGAATGGGTAAAAGTGAAGGGAGAAAGAATGTGTGATCGTGAGATAAATATATCGGGGGCGTGAGCCGGCTGAGAGTACCTGGGGAGTTAAAGTCATGGGAAGGCCGATATATCCACATTCTGTCTATTCCTTTTTCAACATCTCAAAGAACTTACGTCTATATTATGGGCAAAAAAATATCAAAAGTCAAGTGCATATCGGTTCAAAATTTACTGTAAATCCACAGCAAAATAACAACATGTTAGACAATACTGTGTCAACATGGTACGATGTGTCCATGAAACACCCTGCCCCCAAGGAGCCAGCATCTGAAACCCTGCGGAACAGTGCTGAAACAGCCGCTGAAACATTCACGCACACAACAAATATGGCTGATACTATCTACGACGTCGCCGTGATCGGCGGCGGACCAGCGGGCATGATGGCAGCAGGACGAGCGGCTGAACGCGGGCTCAAGGTTATACTCCTCGAGAAGAACGACAAACTCGGCAAGAAGCTCCTCATCACCGGCGGTGGACGATGCAATGTCACCAACGCCGAGATGGATACGCGCACCCTTCTCGCGAAATTCAAGGACAGCGACAAATACCTCTTCTCTGCATTTGCGCAATACGGTGTGAAGGATGCACTCGAATTTTTCCATACGCGTAATATGCCCACCAAGATCGAAGCTGAGAAGCGCGTCTTCCCTACCTCGAACAAGGCGCAATCTGTCTGGGATGTTCTCGTCGACTACATGAAGACAGGCGCAGTCACCGTGAAGTCAGATGCGCCCGTCACCGGATTCGTCATAAAGGAAGGTAAAGTGTCCGCTCTCAAGCTCAAGGACGGATCCCTCATTCACGCCAAGAGCTTCGTGTTGGCGACCGGTGGTAAATCACATCCAGAAACTGGTTCGACGGGAGACGGATTTGCATGGCTGAAAGAACTTGGCCACTCAGTATCAGAGCCACGCGCAGCCCTCGTACCGGTGAAAGTTTCCGATGAATGGGTCAAGAAGCTTTCAGGCTTCTCACTGCCAACCGCCAAAATCACTCTTTTCCAAAATAACACCAAGGTTCCTGGTAAGCAGTCGGTGATGAAGGGTAAAGTGCTCTTCACGCACTTCGGTCTCTCGGGACCAGCCGTGCTCAACATGAGCTCAGAGATTGATGAGCTCCTCAAGTACGGTGAAGTTGTCCTCTCGCTCGACCTCCTCCCTGCACATGACTATGGCACGCTCAATGAAGCTCTGCAGAAACTGTTCAAGAAGCAGAGCAACAAGAAATTCAAGAATGCGATCTCCGCGCTCATTCCTGCGCCGCTCGTGCCGGCAGTCATGGAACTCTCGAAAATCGACGACAATATTCCATGTCACAGTGTCACGCGTGACGAACGTCTCGCGCTCATCAAGCTCCTCAAAGGCATGCCGATACATCCAACTGGACTTCTCGGTGCAGACAAGGCCATCATCACCTCAGGTGGTGTCTCACTCGACAAGATCGACTGGAAGACCATGCGTTCACGTCTCATTTCAAATCTATATATTGTCGGCGACCTGCTCGATATCGACAGGCCATCGGGAGGATACAGCCTTCAACTCTGCTGGACGACTGGGTGGGTCGCGGGGAGTGCGGTTTAATCAAGCCCCTTCAACCGTTTCTGCAACTTCTTATACTCAGGCACCGTCCTCTCGACCAGCGCCCAAAATCTTCTCGAATGATTGAGTTCGCCGAGATGACACAATTCATGCACGACGACATAGTCACGGAGCACGTCAGGAAGCAGGATGAGCTTGTAATTGAAATTGATATTTCCTTTTGCAGAGCATGATCCCCAACGGGAATGTTGATCACGGATGGAGATGCGGCCGTAGGTGAAACCATATGCCTTGTTGAAATATTCGAGACGCTTCGTCAGGATGGTGAGCGCCTCATCTTTTCTCGCCTTGAATTCACGGTGATCTCTCTTACGCAGAAGTAGGCTGAACGCACTCACCGGATTCTCAGCGAAATGAGCTTGCTTCTTGCGAATCCAATCAGCTCTTTTTGTTACAAAACGTTCGATGAGCATCATCGGCACCAATGGTGAAGCACTCACGCACACTTCTCCCGTGTAACGCACGGTCACACTGATAGAACGCATGCGGCGTCGAGTGAGGATATATGAGATACCAGCGGCGGAATGGGTCGAGTTGGAGGACATGGGTGGTAGTATAGCGCTCTTCTTATATATGAAAAAACCCACACTGCATACCGTATGGAATGTGGGTTTGCATAGCTAATATTGACTTTTTTGTTTATATGTTATATAATAGACTCAGTAGTTTTGAAAATCAAACAATAAAACCAGAGGAACGATATGAGTTCAGATATGTATTCGGAAATCATCAGAGCAGCAGGTGTCACGGAAAACATGGTAATTTCGGCTTTTGCTCGACAACGTATGGTACCCTTGCACGGCAAGATAGATGCGGACAAGGCCGATGGTATCGCAAAGACAATGATCGCATTCGACCTCAAAGAGGTCGCACCGATCAAGCTCATCATCTCGAGTAAAGGTGGTGATGTGACAGCGGGCGAAGCAATCATCGATGCAATACGCTCACTCAACTCCCCTGTCGAGGGAATCGTCGTTGGGCATGCAGCTTCGATGGCGATTGATGTTTTGTTCGCATGCAACCGACGCACCGGACTTCCGCACAGCAGATACTTCCTGCATTTCCAGAGAAAAGGATTCGACATCGTCTGCGATGATGAAGTGTCCAAGAAGTCTTCAATTACCGCGGTCATGAACAAGATCCGGGAAGGCAAAGCTCGCCAGGAGAAATGCTATGCCGAGCGGATGAAAAAGCCCGTTGGGGAGATTCGTCGCCTGCTCCGTCTCGGAGAAGCGCTGCATGCTGAGTACAGTGCCGATGATGCTGTTAAACTCAACATCATCGACGAAATCAGTCGGAACTTCAAATATTTCCCACTCCCCAAAGAAGGGGGTGCTCAAAAAAGCAAATAGCTGGAAATAGAACTTGCACGCGCGATCATTTCGGTGGTCGCGCTTTTTTATCCCCCGAAACCATCCTCTTCTTCTCTCCTCTCGTCAACCTCTTCCACTCAGCCTCTACTGCTCGTGCCCGCGCAAGTGTGCGGAACTTTTTGCTATATCGCAAGATGACAGGTCGGCGAATCTTGGTGTAGTGGGCGCCGGACTTGAGGTGGTTGTGTGCGTGAACACGACGCGCGAGGTCGGTAGTATATCCAGTATAGTAGGTACCGTCGGCGCATTCGAGGATATAAGCGTAGTGCATACTGCTATTCCCCGAATTTCTCGTCCTCGAGATCCGCGAGTGCGTCTGCCTTGGTGACATGGATACGGCCGTCGATATGATGCGCCGGAGAATAGATAGTGTACATCTTGAGATGACCAGAGCCCGTGTTGATAATGTTGTGTTCGGTACCCGCAGGCACAACGAGTGCAGTACCGTCTGCAAGATCATATTCGACACCAGCGACGATAGCCTTACCCGTCCCCTGCTCGAAGCGGAAGAATTGATCATTCTTGGGATGCGTCTCGAGGCCGATCTCCTCGCCTGGCTGGAGGCACATGAGGACTACCTGACTATGAGGCGCAGTAAACACGACTTTTCTAAAATTGGTATTGTCGAGCGTCTCGCGCTCGATGTTGGAGGTGTATGGTTTCATGAATTGATTATAGCACCATACGCACAACAACATAGTGAACTAGAACCGGTATTGACATATATATGTAAATATTATAGAATTATTCTAGATATGCGTCGGATGACCCGACCAAAACGAACAACCACAACTCAATAGTGAATTATGACCTACACACTCGCGCTTCTACTCATGCTGATCTGGGACATCCTCATCATCGCCTCCTGGGTTACAGTCATTCTCAGCATTGCATTCTTCAAATTCCTCCTCGTCAACAAGCCAGACAACGACGATAGTGATATCAAGTTTGTCCGACTGTGTCGAGGATTATTCGTCGCTGCACTTCTCATCATCACAACCCCCTTCTTCTTCGAAGGGATTGTACTCACAACATACATCTTTTCTCGGGATGGGACACACATCGAGACCATTGATGGTATCGACGTGTTCACCCAGAAGGAATACAACCGCAGGACTCAAGCGGCTGGACTGATCATGATAAAAGGTGGCTCTATACACATCGATCGTGGCAATGGATTCCTCCCACCCATCTACATCACCAGCAACATCACTGCTACCGTCGCGTACAGATACATCCCTGGCGACACTGTCACCAATCATATCAGTGAGCTGATCCGTGCCGACGTACCCCTCAACAAAAAACATGGGGGTGCAAGTATTCTGGCAAATTATGTCCTGTCCCAGTCGACCAACGAGGTCGCCCTGATTCAGCGAGATGTAGCCGAACTCCAGCCATGGAACATGGACTACACCAATCGCACACGGATCACACTAGCTATGCAGTCGGCTGTAGCCACTCGACTCGAGCCGATCATGACGAAGTATAGTATGTATCCAACCATAATCACTATTTCAGAAGAATAGGATCGAATCCACCACCCCCAGCACCAGCAATGGCGCTGGGGATTTTGTTTTGATGAATCCTACCCAACCACACCCCTTCCTGCCCTCGTACTCACATAGAACACAACAAGTCCGACCATAGTCACGGCGACCGCGGCACTGAGCGCAGTAGTCGGGTCCCAGTGCTGCCACATGAAGCCGCCAATGATACCCGAGAACATCACGCCGAAGCCGACAATAGCGTTGTACATGCCATAAGCGGTGCCACGCTCATAGTCAGGAGTTGTCTTAGCAACGAAGGCACGCTGAGCTGCATCAGTGCATGCAGATGAGAGACCGAGTGCGGCAAACGAAAGCGCAAGAGTGAGCGGTGTTGCGGCAACCATGAGGACAACATACCCGATAGCGAGAATGGCATAGCCGAAAGCCAGCACGCGTGCAGTGCCGATAGTGTCAGAGAGCTTACCAGCACCATAAGAGAAGAGCACGAATGAGATATTATAGATCATGTAGAAGAGCGGAATGGATGCGATGATGAGACCGATATTGGTAGTTTGTAGGAGGAGAAGCGCAGATGGCAGCGACCCGACGGAGAATATGAATATCGAGAGGAGATACCAGCGGAAATGAGGCGAGAATGACCTGAATGTCCTCAGCGAGAAGATTCGGATGTTGTTGCTGTCGCGTGCAATGACGACATCCTTCACAAAGAAGATGGTCGCAACTGAAATAAGGCCGATGACAAATGCGGCAAGGAAGATGACATTGAACCCGAATGGCAGATACGACAGGATGAGATACGCAGCGAGTGGACCGAGCACGCCACCAGCAGTGTCCATGGCGCGATGATAGCCGAATGATCTGCCAACATCACCATTCTGAGCAGAGACTGAGATGATAACATCGCGTGGCGCCTCACGGACACCCTTGCCGAGACGATCGATGATGCGGAGCCCGAGCACGCCCGTAACGCTCATCATGATCATATAGAACGGGCGGATGATGACGGACATACCATAGCCAAGAAATATGAAGACTCGACGACGCTTGAGTTTGTCGGAAAGCTGTCCAGAATAAATCTTGATGATATTGGACGCACCATCAGCGATACCTTCGACAATACCGAGTGATGCAGCACCGGCCTTGAGCACAGAGGTGAAGAATGCGGGGAACGCCGCCAAGATCATCTGGTTTGAAAAGTCGTTGAAGAAGCTCGTAAGGCCGAGTGCGAAGATGTTGCGATTGAGACCGAAGATACGGCGCTCGGGAGCTGCAGGGGGCATATAAGGACAATTATAGCAGGAAAACATCCTTGCCTGCTTCCCCTGTTTCTGATAGCCTATTGCCAGCACAATCCAACGAAAGGAATTGTATGAGGACCAACAAGCTGAAGCGTGCTGAGCGCAGGAAGGAACAGGCTGCAAGAATGCAAGCCCGAAAACAAAGTCAGATGCGAAATCCCTCGGGCACAAGCGCCTACGCCACTAAGAAGAAGCTGCAGGGCAAGGAGCCTGGATGGATCGGTAATGAGATGTCACTCCAGACCTCATCTGGTCCGATCCGACCAACCGAGGAACACATCCAACAGCGGATAGTCCCGACCAACAAGGTACTCTTGCGATCAGGCAAATTCGCCCATGTCGTCGCCGATCGTAACAGCGTCAAGTTCATCTGAGTACAATACCGCTCACCAACATCAGCCCGTCTCTTGAGACGGGCTGTTTTCAATTCACCTCCCCGAGGTAGATGAGATCGAAATGTTTCCTGCACACCTCCCTTTTCTTGAGATGCGGCGCCGTCGCGACAGATCCGACGCGCATGCGTGCCTCGTATGCCCTATCATGATGAGTCGCACGGAGACTTGATCCGAGTGACAAAATGCCACGACCAAAACGTCGCGCGAGCTGATCAACAGTCTCCGCCACAGCGACACGAGCAGTGGCCTGAGGAGCATCACCGAAGAGTGATACTGTACGCACATCACGTGATCGTAGGCGAAAAAGGGTTACGCCAGCAGTACGATAGAGTAGATTGTGAACAAAGAGCGCATCGAACCGGGGCTGGATAGCGCGGAGGATCTCCTGGGGTTGGGCAGAAGCTTCTGGAAGAGCGACTTCTTCGCCGAGATATTCGAAATCTTGTGTCTTCAAAAAGAATGACGCCGCACTCGCGACAAGACCGTCACGACGAAGGCGGATACATGCGTCCTCAACGTGAAGCGAGAGTTGTGACCAACAGAATTCTTTGTCATTCGATGGTGGACGGAAGGTGCGCGTGCGCTGGACGGAGGCGTAGTCTGCATGCGAAGTAGGCAGAGAAAGCTCCATAACTCGCCCACCACGAAGCTCCTCGGCAATACGCGCCACTGGCAGATCGCAGTGCTCTCCTATCCATCCGCGATCCTTCTCTGCGAGATCAAGTGCCGTGATGATGCCGAGCCTCTTGAGCATCAGAGTCGTGCTCGAGCCGATACCCCAGACAGAGCCGATCGGAAGGTCCTGCAAGATGTGAGCGATACGGTCATGATCAATCACTGTGAATCCCGCGGGTTTCTCTCTCTTGGAAGCAACCTTTGCGAGCACCTTATTGATCGAGATCCCTACGGAAAATGTGATACCGAGCGATTCATGCAGGTCCTTCTGGATACGCGCAGCAATTTCAGGGTATGAGAGCGTGCGGGACAACGGGCATCCTGTCAGGTCGGCGAAGCATTCATCGATACTATACTCCTCGACACGATCAGTATAGCGTCGCACGATGCGATACATACGCTGGGCATACTGAGCGTACATATCATAGTCTGACGGCAATATCACCACCTCAGGACACACCCTGCGCATCTCATGGATCCTCATACCTCGATATATGCCACGCTTCTTTGCCTCAGGACTCATCGCTGACGCGATCCCCTTCTCGAGGCCTGTGACGACCGGCCTGCCACACAGCTCTGGCCTCCGCGCGAGTTCGCATGATACGAAGAAGGAGTCGCCGTCGATGTGGAGGATGGTTGGGGGTGTAGAGGAAGATGATGCTGGGGACATCACTGTATTATATAGTGAACGGGGGTTCACTAGGGAGGGTTATTTGATTTTCTGAAATACAAAGAGGTGCTCGTGCATTATGAGCAAGAAATTTGATTCTTTTGATCTATTCACCCAAAAACCAGTTGCTTTGCAATTGAATTGTCTCTTTATGATATCCTCTTTCAACAGAAATCCCGCTTTCAAAAACCTATCCATAACCTTATACGCGAGAGGCTGATACATCTTGTTTCGTCGAGTATCCCCCATCAAGATTGCACAAAATTTGCCCGGCTTGAGTACTCGATAAAACTCCTTTGCAACTTTTTCCATTTCGTCACAAAACGCATCAATATCATGAATATTCGATAGGTCATCTACAAGCTTACCTTCACTATAGTTAATAATATCAACATATGGTGGATGTGTGAGAACAAAATCAATCGTTTTGTCTTTGAGCTTTGCCAGATTTCGCGAATCCCAGACAAATCCTCTCTGCCATGATTTATTCTTGACCTTGAAATTCAAAGCACCTTTTGTTCTTTCGATCGCTTTTTTATTAACATCAGAATAGATGATATTCCTATTAAGTATTTTTGCTTCAATAGCAGTTGTCCCTCCACCAATCATCGAATCAAGTAGTACATGACCCGGTCTCGAATACCTAAGAATCAGGTTCCGAGCAACCTCGGGAGACCAGTTTCCTCGCCAATCTGATTTGTGAGTAGCCCAATTGCCCCGTCGTGGAAATGCCCAAACGGTCGTACATTCGAGTTCGAATGTTTCTGGATGGAGTTTTAGCTCAACTATTTTTGGCATTTTACTTCTTCCAACAATCTTTCGGATATCCAATTTCCTTTAAAATATCTGTAAACGCAACATACTCTATCTGATGCTCTTTATAGAAGGCCAAACTTTCATGTAATTCTGGAGTCTGATTACCAGAATCGAGCAAATCTCCAAATGCAAACTTTTTTCGAGCCTCATATTCCTGGTAACCAACCAAAACAATTTGAAGTGGCTTTTTATACAACCTCGGCAATTCTCCATACTTAAGAGGGACGCCTAATATTTTCTCACCCGCAGTCCCTGGCGTCGACCAACTTCGACCTTTTACCTCATATACATAATCATCACATTCAAGATCTGGATCGTAACTTTTGTCTCGTAGTGAGCTCTTAATTGCGTCAGGTCTTCTGACATTTTTTCTACCCAGTTTAATAAGCGCCTCCATAACCAAATCCTGACAAAGAACTGTAGTCCATTGCTTGCTATTGGTTGTACCGAGGACTTCATTACCCCATTTCTTTTCAACTTCCTTTACCTCTACAAGTTTATCCTCATTTTCAGTATTCATTAGCGAAATATCAGTAATTGCCTCATAGCACCATTTTATGACTTTAGGATTACTGAGTAAATTTAAATTCTCCTTTTTCATATTATTTCCATTTGCCAGTTTCAATTGTTTTTAAAAATATATCATATATTTCCATCGCAATTTTTTTTCCACGTAACTTAATTGCATCCCTAGGGTCAGATTCAAACGGGTAAGAATTAATCTCTTTGTTAAAGCAATAAGTATTATCTTTATATAATGGAAACTTAGCACTTAACTCCTGATTGAATTTAGTTTTATCAGAATTCTCACTTTTCTCAAGAATCGTTAGATTACCTAAACTATGGATCAATCTTAGCGCCTCATCACCATCAACAAATTTGGTGTGTATTTTATCCGACTTATCCTGAGGAATAATATGCTCAATTGTCGGTTCCATAAACTTGCCACC
>JACCDM011491977.1_pt1 | contig 14846 bp, 15 predicted proteins | sample 7445851 | NCBI WGS metagenome assembly JACCDM01 (sample SAMN15323438, study PRJNA562643) | freshwater metagenome | isolation source: river surface water | place: USA:Blue River Watershed | collected 2017-08-16
CAATGTTTTCAAGTACGATCCCAGTTGCGTTATCGCGCTTACCGAACTGGATTCTATTGGAGACATAATCGCCCTTGTAGATAAATTCGAGTTCTACTTCATAAACCGGCGCCTGATTGAAAATATCTGATTCACCTAATGTCTTTTCGTACTTTAGCGAGTTACCACTAAAGACCTGTTTTACTTGCGTGAGGTCATAGCGAAACATGCCATCGGGCGAGATGTAGCTAGTACGCTTCTTGTAACGAAACTGTTTCTCAGAGTCGTGGATACGCTTTTGTAGTTCCTCGAGGTTAGACATTTTTAACTCGGTAATGACATCCGCGGTACTAAACGAAACTTCACTGCCAACAGATAAACGCATATCATAAACATCAATATCGATTTTAGATACACTAGGATTTTTCATCTTAATCTGGAATGACACTGCTTCACCACTCTTCACGGGCAATATATTGCTACTACAGTAATCCATGATATTTCCAGAACCCTGGATGGTCGTGCGTACAGTATATCCATTAATTTGGGGCAAGCCGCGGCAATAAATATCTAGATAATTTTCGGATTCAATCTTTTTGCAGTTATCTTCTAGATATGTATAGAAACGCGAAAACTCTTCATATGATACACCAGGTGTGAATATAAGTTGTCCACTAGATGTCTTTTCGTAGTTACCTAGACGAATTTCAAACTCAATATTTATATTAGAAACATCTTTAGATTGTTCAAGCTGGGGTACAATAGCATTACACATGCGACTAATGTCATCATGTAGAGGACCAACAACATGAAGATTGGCGGGGGTTGAACTATGTTCCGTCATTTCCTTTCTATATTAAGTTGTTATTTTTATTATTATATCAATTTCAATTTGCTGAATAGAATTGGACAAAGTATATTTTTTTATTTTTCATAGAATTTCGAGAGCACTAAAGTAGAATGGCAAACATATTGTTTCGAAACTTATTTATAAATGTTTTCTCACTTTTCAAATTATGATGTTTTGATGATATAGAATTATCAACTCCATACTGTTTAATTTTACACAGTCTATCATTATCATGGAGCTGTTCTAATAGTTCTTCAATCCTATCAATCATATCATCATAACAAAAATTATTATTGTTTCGTAAAATCTCACGAGCTTTAGACCACTGAGATTTTATATTATTTGCCTTTTCTTCATCTACATGTATAAACATTCCACTACTAAATAGATAATTCCATACTTCTTCTAGTTTAGAGTATTCCTTAAAAAGGCTATACACACTAATATTATGACACCTATTAACATGGTCTTGTACACGGTCACAATAGTCACAACCCAAGAATATAGAGATATCAATTAGCTGCTCGGCTGTAAACTCCTTTAGAACTTCCCCTAAACTATACTCTAAAACCTCATCTGAATATTGATAATACTCACGATACAGATATTTACAACCAAGTGTTAAGAAGTCCATATCATCACTAATACACCCACTAATAACACCATGTCGGCTCAATTGGCTACAGATAAAATCCGCTTCGGATATACATTCTAGATAGGGAATATCGTATTCTTTAAAAAACTTCTTTAGTTGTTTTATGCTACTATTCGTAACTTCAATATTCTTTTTGAGGTTAACCTTTTTGCGTTTGTCAATAACTTTTTGCTTCTCACTGGGTGGCTTACCGTCAAACACATATAGTGGCTTGATACCATAACTTGTCAGATGTAGATATTGACTGGCAAATTTCTTAATAAAATTATCTGTAGAAATAGTATATTTATAGATATAATAATTTGTATCAATAGCAACTACACTATCATTTAGATCTGATAGTTTACGTTTGTTAATAGCAGCCGGGATGTGCTCTTTAATGAATTTAGAAAGACCTTTCACACCCATTATTTTAGGTTTTGGTATTGTTTCAAAGTTTTATGATGTCTTCAATTTACAAAATTTCATAAATTTTTTGGCACAAAGTAAAATTACAAAACTCTGTAAAATGAAATATATTGTCCTAAATCTCAGTATTCACTGTCATAATCTTCACTGCTGTAGTCATGTAGGATACGCTGCTTCTTTTTCTTCTTGTTATACGAAGAACCATTCGGTTTACTAGACTTTGGTGTTGGCTTATCAATGTCCTTCTTCAAGGCATCCGAATAGTGTGTAATAGCGGCTTTAGTAGTTTTAGTACTGTGGCGTGCCAAACCCTCCGGGTTGGCGCCGAGGAGAGATGGAAAGTCATCATTGGTCATTTTAAATTCCGATACATCAACTTCTCCTTTACTAGAATGGTCCTGTTCTTTTTGGTTTCGTAGAAATCCAGGGACATAGGCACCAGATGACTTGGAAGTTGGACCACTACCACCTCCTAGGAAAACAGGTTCAAGTTTGTTATTGGGGATACTAGAAACAAATTTGGGTTGCGACATGGTTCACTGTGTTTTGTGTAATTTATTTGGAAAATATGACATTCAATTTTGTATTTTAACCTTTATTCACATAAAGTAACGTCACTTGCCGAGAATTATCTGAAAGATAATTCCGAGGCTGTGTATGCGAAGCACTTACTTGCCGAGAATTATCTGAAAGATAATTCCGAGGCTGTAATTTTCTTTCAGAAAATTACTTGCCGAGTGAATGGCTACGCCATTCATCGAGGCTGTAATCAGGGCTCTGCCCTGATTACTTGTGAAACAAGGTTAAACAAAGAGATTTAAATACATTGATTATTAATTAATAATAGCAATGGATAACAAAAAAAAGGTTTCTCGTGTTCGCCCCAAGGCGAAAGTTATTGATACTGTAGTAGAAGTAGTTGAACCGGTTATTTCTACACCAACTAATAACTACAAGACTCAACTAGTATCTATCCTAGACTCTATGGAGGCAGAATATAGGTGTCAGTTAACTACACTTGAAGCAAAGTGTGTTGAACTTGATGGACAATTAGCTGATTTTAATTCTAATACTGAAGGTACTAATAATACTATTAGTCAATTAAATGACCGTATTATAGAACTAGAGACTGAAAATGAATCTACAGTTGAAAATTATGAATCGAGACTAAGAGAACTAAAGGTTGCATTTCAGGAACAGGAAGCTGAAAATAATAGCAACTTTATACAAAAAATCAATAGCCTCGAGGTTACTATAATTGAACTAAAACAACAAAACAAAGAACTAGTTGAACAACTAGAACTAACTAAACAACTACTTGTAACAAGTCAAACCGCACAACTAAAGGCCGAAGAGGCTGAAGAGGCTGAAGAGGCTGAAGCGGCCGAAGAGGCTGAAGAGGCTGAAGAGGCTGAAGAGGTTGAAGAGGCCGAAGAGGCTGAAGAGGCTGAAGAGGTTGAAGAGGTTGAAGAGGTTGAAGAGGTTGAAGAGGCTGAAGAGGCTGAAGAGGCTGAAGAGGCTGAAGAGGTTGATGTTAGCAAGTTTGACATTGTAGAGATCGATGACAAAGAGTATTATATAGATCTAGATAACAATATTCTTGATAAGGATAATTTGGCTATTGTAGGTCAACTAACAGAAGACGGGGATGCGATTTTTACCGAAGAGTAAAAATTAGCTCTGAATATTGCGTCAGCAATAAAGGATGCGATTTTTACCGAAGAGTAAAGAGTAAAGAGTAAATAGTATATTTAAAGTAGTTGATTTTGAATTTCCGCTGGATATGTTACACCCAGCTTGATAGTATTTATATAGCAATTTGATAGTTTCAAACGTTTTGTAAATTCCTCTTTAGTTTCCACAGAACCACTAAAGATAAATTTTAGCCGCTTATTAAAATCATTCTTATTTCTTTCACGATTTTCAAGTGTGTAAAATACACCACCTCGTTGAACTACAACAGAATCCATCGCTCTTGTTTATAATAATTTATTACTATTCAATCAATTTACTGAGTGGTTACTTTGGCACTATAAGGTACAATTTAAAAGGATTTCACACTAGTACTACTAGTATATTTTTACACATTTCTAATGATTGAGCAGAATAGTAATATTAGCAAAATAAAGTGCCAATCCCTTCGGGATGGCACTGAGGAACCCGAGTTAGCTGCCAACCCAAAGGGTCTGGCACTCCACGGTAACAATTATGTAAAGGGTTGTATTAGTGGAATGTTTGGTATTATACTTTCACATCCTATTGATTCTATTAAAACCCACTATCAAACCTCTAAATGTACCAAATTTAACTATAGTATCACTAATCTATATCGTGGTATCACTTCGCCACTAATTGGCGTAGGTATTGAAAAAGCCATTGTATTTGGCACATACAACTATTGCCGCCAAAATGGTCTTAATACACCACTGAGTGGCGCCATTTCTGGCCTCGCCGCCTCCCTAATCGTATCCCCCTATGAACGCATTAAAATTATGAAGCAGACTGGCCAAAGTGTAACAGTTAGAAATATCATTAGCCCATCCTTTCTATTTAAGGGACTATCGGCAACATTTACCCGCGAAGTACCTGGGTTTGCTATTTATTTTTCTACATATGAATGGTTGAAACATCGATTTTATACAGGTGAGGGTTGCGAAATTACTATTCCTTCTAGTTTCTTATTCGGGGGCATTAGTGGAACTATGGCATGGATATTTATTTATCCCCAAGACCGTATCAAGACGGTATTACAATCTACTAAAACTAATAGTATTCGTGAAATTATCTACAAGACTTATAGTAATGGGGGGATTAAACAATTCTATAGTGGTTTTAGTTTTGCCGTGGGTAGAGCTATTCTTTTACATAGTGGTACCTTTTGTATGATGGAAATTCTCGGCAAAACAATGTGAAATTGATTTAATGATTGTTATGATTTAACAATATAACAATATAACAAACAATGGCTACTAATTACTATTTGGATCTTCTTGAAAACTTTTATGTAAAAAGAGCCGAAGTTGATACTAAATTAGCGGCAATTAGTAAAAGTGGTACACCAAAGGAATTCATCAAAAAAACTGGTAACGGTACATCTATTGAATATTCGTGGAATTATAATGGTCTTAAAAAGCTATTATTTACTATTCCATCTAATTGCGATGAACTAACTGGACAAGACCTTTCGCGGCTTAATAACAATAGTTTTATTCATAGTATCCTATATACTATTGACCCGGATTATTACTCGGGTCTAATTGACCAGAAACGTGCCGATTGTACCGAGTTTATCGAGATGTTGCGAAAGGATTTCTACATTAAAGAAAGGCTCTCTAAAGAAGCTACTTGTATCTTACAAAATCTCGAAAATAATACTTATAGTGACAGTACTATTCAACATATTGTTAACTTTCTAAATAGCTTCCATCTTATTATCTTAAATAGCGATGTTAGTGAGCCACCAAAGTTATTTATCTGTGGTTTCACTGGCAAAAAGGGATGTGAAAATAATTATAAATCCGCCAGCAGTTTAGTAATTCTATATTTTGACCACAATCGCGAAGTATACTATCCGGCCTTTTACGACCCAGACGGTGTTCGTGAAAATATGTATATTCTATGGAATGAACCTGAATTCCTACAGTTCATCAAAAATGTAAAATTGTGGGGAAAGCCATCGGAAACTAAAAAATGGGCTGTAGCGGATCTGCGCGAATGGATCACATTTTTTGGTCTATCCGTCGACATTAAAATGGATAAAAAAGCTATTTTAGAAAAGGTACCCAGTGTACTTTCATGAAACCCAGAATTGAAATAAACATTTATATATAATTAATAAATATATAAATGGATACGCTAAAGACACCCAATCAACTCCTCTATTTTACTAATGAAGAATTACAAATGACAATTGGATTTCGTGTTGATCAATCATCTCAACCTATAATGTGGTACAAGGAACGCGATGATATTATAACTAAATCTAAATTCATAAGTACAAGGATGGACACACACTTTCCAGAATATAAAGATACTGATAAATTATTAGTAAAATTCTATGAATATGACTCTCCCTGTTTATGTGCTAGTATTAGCAATAAGTATATCGGTATTATAACACTAAATACCAACACTGAACACAAAGCAACCTATAAATTACATTTATACTATGATTCTGGTAAAAAATATGATGATCTTGGTATTTACTATTCCTACTTCTCCTAGATTACTCATAATCACGAAAACAAATACCAACTGGAAAACGAGGTGCCCCATCGGCTGAAATTTCCTGATATTTTACCGTAAGCAGTTTACCATAATAGCCTTTGACATTCTGGAGCATCTGTTTACGGCTTTCAATCGTCCCCTGCATAGTGACGCTAAATGTCTTTCCCTCCTTTGCCTTCGATTGACATTCGAAAATAGGTGTACCTTTATGCGCACCAGTACCTTCGTGGTGTCCAATAACAACAAACTCATCATCACTAAACTTTTTATATTTTAGCAAATCCTTTGAGCGACCTTGTTGCTTGTAAGGGCTATCCTTATTACGAATCATAATACCTTCATATGGACTAGAGAGCTTTGTATAGTGTGTATGAAAAGCCTCTATTTCCCCCATATCCTTCGCTACCTTAGTTTCTACTAGTACTAGATTATGAAATGTGTTTTTCTCGAATGCTGCTTTAAGAGTTTCGTAACGACTACCATATCCATTAGAGTTCTTTGCGAGATGTCCATCTCCACTATAGAAACAATCATAGATGTGATACTTGATTGTACTTACCTCAGGATGTTTTGACTTGGCACGGCGTACGATACTGGTAATCTTCTCAAAAGCGGCACCATGAATATACAATTCACCATCCATTACCAAGTCCTTACTTTCCGAGAAACTACCGAAAAGAGTGGTTAGTTCGGGTACCAAGTGTTCAAATGGCTCATAAATAGTATTTTGGCGCGACTGAAATACTAACTGGTTACAACCATTCATATAGACCAAACACCGCACACCATCTAGTTTAGGTTGAATGTAGACAGGATATTTTATATTTTGTTTGTCTAGGTCTAACTCCAATGCTAACATGGGTTTTAGTAGTTTCGATTCGCCCCCGTCTAAGACATCTTTTGTTTTTTGTACCTCAGGTTCTTCTAATTCGGCTTCAACTAAATCAGTCAACTTGGCAACGCGAACTAGCTTTTTCTTTGGTAAAACAGGTGTCGGTTTATTTTCAGGGGCATAACCCTGCTTTGTTTTCTTGGTCCAATCCCGTTCAGCCTCTAAGATAGCCTGTTGTCTAGGAGTTGTAGCATTACTGCGGCCTAGGTTCTTACCTTCGGTTACATCACTATCATGGGTAACTAGCTTTCCCCCACGAACACCATGTTGAGAACGAACAATATAGTGCTCTCCAGTAATCTCTAGGACTTCGACCGACCATTGCTTTTCGCGCTCAGTACCAATAGTAGTATTATAAAGAGTAGGAAATGTCTTGATTGTAGTAGCCATTGCTTTTGTAATTATATTAGCAGATAGTCTTAAAATCAATTCACTTTAGCAATTCAAAGTGTAGTAGAGTTTATTTCACGGAAACCACTAAGTAAATAACACTATTCATCGACGGTTTTCTCGCCGAAAAAGCAGACCGACATGGAGCGGCCGAAGCTAGCGAAGGGTGGTGGTGTGGGCAGTCGCGTGGGCAGTCGCGGGCGCTTGGCAGCTTCGATCTTTTCGACATGGGCCAAGTGTTGGCGCAAGAGAACCGTGTCACGTAGGCTGCGCTGAAGTGTCGTGTTGCGGCTCAGGAAAAACTTCGTGGGTGTAATGTCGTAAATCTTGAACATTTTGGTTGTGTTTAGGGCTGTTCCAAAAAATATTTCAATTCTAGGTTAGTCTAGGATTTAGCCACTTGTACACATTCACTAGTATTTTTACAAGAACTACTAGTGAAATTAGTAAGTGTAGATAAACTGGGATTGTCCATATAAATTGTGGTATAGTTTTCTAGTGTTGGCTTTGTTTCCCAACTATAGAATTTTTCATAAAAAAGTGTTTCATATTCTTCGGCTTCAATGTAAGTACTAACGTCTGTCATTTTATACTATAGAGATATTATTCTAGCATTTTTCAGAAAATCAATTTACCATTATGTGAATAATGGTTACTAAACCAATCTAAACATTTTATTATTTTACACTATAGAATAATAACATGTCCCGTTTACAGATAGTATTCATGGTTGTTCCTGTTACCATAGGTACCACTATTGGAACTATTACCGGTATAAATGATGAAATAAAAATACTCCGCCGTTATAATTTTAGAATTGTACCGGCTATTTTTCAAATAGGAGGTCGTATTAGTTTATATGCCGGCACAGGCGCTATTTGTGGCCTAATGTGGCCTATTCATGCCGGACTAGCCGCCTACAATTTCACTGACGAACAGAGTAAGCTTGGTTAAGTCTATCTACAACCTTTTGGGCCTTACGAATCTCAAAATAGTTCACCATATTACGCCAGCCACTAATGTGATAATCTAGATAATTAATAGTATCATATTCCAACATATTAATGTTCTTGGACCAGGTAAATAGTGTATTATAGTCCCGAGATTCCATACGTTGCTCCTCACTACTCTTATGGTTTGTCTTAGTCCATTTAGGTAACATATATCTGTCATGTCTATTGGAACGCTCCATACAACGTTGTACAATAGCAATAGCGATATTATGGGTATTAATAGCTTCCGGAGGATTTCTCCAACCCGGTAGACCATTATCTAATACCTCTAGTAGTTCACTAGAGAGCGTAGTAATATTTTCCCGCCAAAACTTGAGTTGTTTTAAATCCGAATTCATTATAGTTAGTATTTATAAGTTTTAATCTTTATTTCTTTAAATAAGTTAGAAATAAGGATCAAATGTTATTTTCATTCATATCTCTAGAATGGCTGCTATCTATTGCTGATTTTTATGGCTGGATTACTATTATTGGTTCCCTAATAGGTGCTATATATGTCTTTAAAAGCCGTAAGTTAATTACTGAAAAATATATGAAGAGGTTAGAGAAAAATAAAGAGCCGGTGGAGTTTCTCTTTTCTAGAACACCTACTGGTGATTTTCGTGTATCTAAAAAGAATAGTCATACACTAAGCACTAAGAAATCTACGCCTATTTCCGAACTAAAGAGAATTTAAGCTTTAGGGTGTTCTAGAGACAAATATGTTACCTTATAGTGCCAGATTTAAGCCATACAACTCTTTAGTACATCTTTATCTACTTGATAAAACTGTTGGGCATTTACATCGCCCTGATCGTAAACAACAACTTGTTTAGTTTTACATTTAGGTTTTTCGGGGCATTTCTCTTCTGGGGGACACGGTAAGTTCTTTAGCTCGAATAATTTTCCCTTATAGCTACTTAATTCCTTCTTTTTATCCTCTAATAACTTTTCATATTTAGCTATTTCGACTTCCATCTTCTTACTATCACCAGTCTCTTTATTATATCTATCCTCATAACGTTTCATTATTTTATGATAATTTTCCAGGTTCATATCATATTCCTTTTTAGAAATACTCTTACAGCTACTATAATACAACTTCTCCCAATATTTCTCTTTGGGAAATCTATTCATTAGTCGTTCATAAGTGGCACAAGCCTTGTTTTTGGATAGAAATGGCGGCAACAACGTATCAAATACACTATTTATATCTATAGGGCCTTTAACAACACTATTGTTGCTAAAGTTATACTCTATTAATTTGTCATTCTTCATTACATAGGAGCAATTGGGTTTCGAATAAACGGCACAATCAAAATAGCCTAATTGAAATTCACGAGGCATAGATGTGTACTTATCGGCAATAGTTCCAGCCGATGTAACCTTAAGTGTTATCATGTCTACAATACAATAACGTGTCTTCTTAAATAATATATATTCCGTATTAGGACCTCTAGTGGCTATAGCATCTATAGAACCACTAGAGAAATCATCTGGGAGGCCACTAAAGAAATCACGCATCTCCATCTCCTTACCTTCCTTCTTCAGACTATCATAAACCATTAAGTGTGAGCGCTTAAACCATAGACTGGTATTAGAGTTATTTGTAATTGCTATGGCATCTATATTACCACCCTTGAAATTACTAGTCAACCCAGGGAATGTAGATATATCCATTACTCTAGATACACTATTGGGTGTTATAGTTTGATAGTGTTTACCCTTAAAGAAGGTCTTGTCAGAACCATTTATGTATATAGCGTTAATAACGAGTGGTTCAAACTTGCTATCGCAACATAATATAGCGACTTCTCTATCGGCTACATTAATCTGCTTCTCGGTTTTACAAACGTCTCCGGCTTTTCCTAATTGTATCCAACCATCTGGATAGTCAGATATAGGTCCCCATTTCTTCGTATCCTGTACGTTATAAAGCGGCTTACCATTGATACAGTATTCCGAGGCACTACACAGTTTCTTGCCTTTTGACTTACAATATTCCGAAGCACCCTTATAACTTAGCTGCTTAAAATCATAGTTGGCGTTGAAGGTCTTAAACAGAGTTCCGATTTCATCATCACTCAAATCTCTATTGTACACCATGAAATTTCTCAGATTAGCAAACCAGGTATACCTATCCTGTAAATCATGGGCTATTATCATCTTTTCTAAATTTACATTAATTGGTGCCCCTCCTTTAGCCGAAGCTACCTTTTTACCATTAATAAAGATAGCACGTTCATCTTTAGTCTTTCTTAATGTATAAAAAGCGAAATCTTTGTAATATGTAGCTACACTAGTAGATACACGTTGAGTTTGGGCATCACAACATCCCGCCTGGTCAAAATAAATGGTACTATCTGTCCATGTAGGATGACAAAATATGGCTCTGCCATTACTATGGTTACCAGATACTTTAAACACATTATTATAACTAAGACTGTTTGTCTTGGCTATCCAGGCTATAGTATACGTATCACTACCATCTATGTTTATTTCTTTACTAGTTTTATTAGAAAGAGCATATTCACCAGTAAGAGAGAAACTCATATTATCTACTTTAGGTGGCGAGTTCCATGTAAAATCATAACCATTTCCACTTTGGTCACGCCATTCCTTGCTGCCTTCTGTGTAGTTGTTAGTATCTAAGAATAGTTGTAGACCTAACTTAACTGGTATATATTCGGGTGCTTTGCTAACACTAGCAGCCATTCTAATATCACGTTGCTTAGCTTCATCAGTAATAATCCATTTACTAATATTATCTACCTCACTAGGTGTTAAATAAGTATTATATACCATAAATTTACTAATATCAGCATCCCAATTTTCAGCAAGCCGCAATGGTGTAGCCGTTAGCTTTAGGGGACTGGCACTATTAGGTTTATTTTGGTTTAATAATTGTCCATTTTTATAGAGTTTCATAGAGCCATTATAGTCCCTTACAAATGCCCATACACTATATTCACTACAATCACCTACTTGATAACTGACTCTATTGTTAGTATTAGCTCCACCATCATTAGATGTCCATCCTTGGTCAAAATAAATAGTATTGTCGGTCCAGGGGACATGTATTAACAAACCGTGTTCGCTATTAGAATTATTACCAGCTACTGCATGAGACTTGCTAACACTGTTTGTCTTACTATACATTATAATAGCAAAACCATTGCTGCCATCACCTAATTCAAAATTATCGGCATTTTGTCCTATAGCTGTGTTACCGGCTGTACAAAATTTACCATTAAAAAATAGAGGTGGATTTTTCCAGGTAAAATTACGATAAACGCCCGATAAATCTTTCCACACATTACCAAAGCTAGGATTATATGATTCCTTTCTAGTAGCATCTAGATAACATTTGAGCCCATTCGTCATTAAGCCATCCTTATTATAGGTTGGTGTACGAACAACTGGGGGTGGTGTAGGAGGCGTGGGTATTGAAAACTTTATTTTATAATTACCATTTGCGGCTGCTGAAAATATCCATAAGAAAGGACTAAATTGGCCTATAGAGCCTTTATAGTATTTAGCTTCTCCTTTAGCCGATACCATTTTAGTATAACCACCTTCTTCTATCATGTATATTTTCATACCTTGTAGATCTCTAACTGCTTGTACTGGCTGTTCTTTAGTAATTCCGGGGCCATACATATAAGGAATGGCATCTTCGAATCCCTCCTTCTCCTCAATAATGTCCATCTTTGACTTTATGTAAATCAAAATTAGGATTAATAATATTAAAGCTAAATAAATACATGCTTTTTGTATAGTTACAGCCATCTATTATTATCATATCTTTTTTTTTCGCATTCTATTATACTATTTTATAATTTTAATTCTCTTATAATATTAATATAATGAATAACAATTCTATAGATACAATTTATGAAAGTGTGGTTCGTATAGAGGCTAATACAATCCAATTTCAATGGACTGCTCCTTTTGTCAAATCTAGAGCACCTAGTGCTTCTGGTACTGGTTTTGTAATAGATAAACTAGGGCATATAGTAACATGTTTCCATGTTGTTGACCAAGCAGTACACCTATTTGTTACTATGCCTAAAACCGGCCAGGAACGTATCCCAGCTAAAATTGTAGCTATTTATCCCGAGATGGATATTGCTATTATTAAAATTAATGTTAAGGGTTCTACTAAGTTCTTAGAATTAGGTAATAGTGACAATGTCAATATTGGTAAGGAAGTATTAGCTATTGGATATCCACTAGGACAAGACAAGCTCAAAATAACTAAAGGTATTATTAGTGGTGTTCAAAATAACTACATACAAACCGATGCTCCTATTAATCCAGGTAATAGTGGCGGCCCATTATTATACAATGGTACTGTCATAGGTATTAATACAGCAAAAGTAGCTGAAGTAGGAACTGAAGGTGTGGGCTATGCCAATCCTATCAATATCCTAAAAAGTGTCCAACGCCGTATGTTGTCCTCAAAAGCTAAACCAATTACTGATGAGAACTCTTCTATTGTTTCCTATCTTAGAGACGGTGTAGTTAAAATAGAATCATCGTCACTAGGTATATTAGTAGATAAATGTACGAAAGAAATAATGAGTTACATACATTGCGAGTGTCCTAGTGGTATACAAATTACTAGTATTTTCAAAAATTCGCCCCTATTAAGCGGTGAATATCCGGCTAAAGTTGGAGATATCTTATGCTCCATCGAAGATTATGCGATAGACAATAATGGTGAGTGTAGTGTACCATGGAACCGCGAAAAGGTCTATTTCAATGATGTATTTGACCGTATCTCGGTGACGAAAAAAGAGGTCAAAGTAACCTATTATACAGTTTTAGAAAATGTTCTACAAAAGGGTGGATTAATATTATCACTCGAGGATTTATTAAAAACCGTAGTAGGTACCAAACGGGGTAAAAAATCGGCTACCTATAAAACTATTGGTAAAATGGTTACTAAAAATGTACCCATAGTATCCGCTAAGAGCATTTTTAAAATCTGGAATTACTATCCGCCCTATGATGAGGTAAAATACGTAGCATTTGCCGGATTAGTTATGATGAACTTAGCCATGAACCACATCGTTATGAAAGAGTTTCAATACTTATTTTATAACTATGTAGACAAACTAGATAAAAATGCAGTTCTCATTACAAAAGTATTGCCCTCTACCTCTCGTATAGATGGTATATTAGGCGAGGGTGATGTATTACAAGAGGTCAATGGCATACCTATAGAGAAAATAGAGGATGTACAAGAGGCCCTAATGAAACCTATTCACAAGGTTACCAAGGGTGGTAAGGTCAAGTGCTATATAACTTTTAAAACTACACTAGGCAAATTCTACTGTATTGACCTTAAAAAGGCTATTAAGGAGGATGTACAATTGTTTCAATATCTCAACTATGAGCCGAGTGAGGCTACTAAATACTTTATTAAATATCAAGATAGCGAACCTTGCCTAAAGGCATCTAAAGAAGATAAGAATAGTAATACTAATGTGTTTAATCTATAATTTCTAGAAAACAAATGAATGTATCTATGGGCTTACTATTTAATCTCGATATACCACTAGATTATCTAAATAAACTAAATGGATACTATTACATTCCAGAGAACAAGATAGGTGATTTGAAATTAGGAGGTTTTGTTTATGTTGTGGATAGGCTCATACCTATTAAAACTATTAGATATTGTGGTATTCTAAGTAGTATCAATAGTAAAGATGGTGTTATGAGATTTTTAAAGAATGGCGAAATGGATTACAATAAGTTTCATGTTTTCTATAGGCCTAAGAAGAGCCGTATACAAAGTGCTATAACTTTATTATCGGCAATACAATAAATTTATATCTAATTATAATATATAAGAAATGGTTGTACAAAGTATTACTGTGTGGGCTAGAGGTAGTGGTATTAATGCTATTATTCAAGCAAATACAGTTACTGACGGTGTAAGCAATATAGTTAATTTATCTGCTGCTGGACAAAATTCTGATCAGCAACAAATAGCAATAGATAGCTTAGGTAATTCTATTGCTGTGTGGCAGATATATAATGGTACGGATAATATAATTCAAGCTAGCACTAAAACTCTTACTGGTACTTGGACTACACCAGTTAACTTATCCGCTGCTGGACAAAATGCTTCTTTAGCACAAGTTGCTATGGATAGCTTAGGTAATGCTGTTGCTGTGTGGACTAGACAAAATAGTACTGACTCTATAATTCAAGCTAGCACTAAAACTCTTACAGGTGATTGGACTACACCAGTTAACTTATCCGCTGCTGGACAAGATGCTTCTTTAGCACAAGTTGCTATGGATAGCTTAGGTAATGCCATAGCTGTGTGGACTAGACAAAATGGTACTAACTCTATAATTCAAGCCAGCACTAAACCTCTTACTGGTACTTGGACTACACCAGTTAACTTATCCGCTGCTGGACAAGATGCTTCTTTAG
>JACCDM010822085.1_pt1 | contig 14842 bp, 15 predicted proteins | sample 7445851 | NCBI WGS metagenome assembly JACCDM01 (sample SAMN15323438, study PRJNA562643) | freshwater metagenome | isolation source: river surface water | place: USA:Blue River Watershed | collected 2017-08-16
ATTGCTGCCCGGCAATTTCTACGATTGCGTACATTTTAGATGTATTTAAGTGAAACAATCCCACGAGGCCAGGTCGTTACCTTTACAAAGCCTTTTAAATGGGGTCGCAAATATAAAAAGGATTTACAACAAAGGCAAACCCTAGTGGTAAATAAATTCTCCGTACGTGCTTTTTATGGTCAATTTCTTCGTTGGCGCACCCTCCACACGCCCCACAACCTGAGCTGGAATACCAAATGACTCCGAAATCTGAATAATTTCCTCCGCATATTCAGGCGCCACATAAATCTCCATCCGGTGACCCATATTAAACACCTTGTACATTTCCTGAAAACTTGTCCCACTCTCTTTTTGAATCAAATCAAACAGCGGAGGAATCGGAAATAAATTGTCCTTAATCACGTGCACACCATCTACAAAATGCATTACTTTAGTCTGTGCACCCCCCGAACAATGCACCATTCCGTGAATTTGGCTACGTAACGCGGCTAAAACAGCTTTAATCACAGGCGCATAGGTTCGCGTGGGCGATAAAATCAATTGGCCTACATTTAAGGGAGTTCCAGGAACTGCTTCCGTTAATGCGCGAGAACCTGAATAAACTAAATCAGACGGAACAGACGGGTCAAAACTTTCCGGATATTTCCCTGCCAAATAATTGCCTAACACATCATGACGTGCCGAAGTCAAGCCATTACTGCCCATGCCACCATTATACGATTTTTCATACGTCGCTTGGCCATCCGATGCCAATCCCACAATCACATCCCCAGCCTGAATGTTACCATTCGAAATAACATCCGAACGCTTCATCCGGCCAATCACCGTGCTATCTACAATAATAGTACGAACCAAATCCCCCACATCTGCCGTTTCTCCCCCCGTACTATAAATTCCTAACCCATTCTCCCGCAACATTTCGAGCACCTCTTCGGTCCCATTAATAATCTCCGCAATCACCTCACCTGGAATCAAATTCTTGTTACGACCAATCGTACTCGAAAGCAACATTTGATCCGTCGCACCCACACAAATCAAGTCATCCGTATTCATGACAACCGCATCCTGAGCAATGCCTCTCCACACAGAAATATCACCCGTTTCCTTCCAATACAAATAGGCCAAAGACGACTTCGTGCCCGCCCCATCTGCATGCATGATGTTGCAATAATCGGCATCTCCACCTAAAACATCAGGCGAAATCTTGCAGAAAGCCTGCGGAAATAAACCCTTATCAAGCTTGGCAATGGCCTTATGAACATCTTCTTTAGAAGCCGAAACTCCCCGTTGCATGTAGCGATCGGTCGACATATTACGCTTTGGTTAATTGAGCAAATTCTTTGGCAAAATACGTCAGGATTACCTGCGCACCGGCCCTTTTAATCGATAACAAACTTTCCAACATAGCCTTTTCGCCATCCAGCCAGCCGTGTTGAGCCGCCGCTTTAATCATAGCATACTCCCCTGAAACATTGTATGCCGCAATCGGCAAATTAGAATTTTCACGCAATAATGCGATGATGTCTAAGTAGGCCAAAGCTGGTTTCACCATTAAGAAATCAGCCCCTTCCGCCTCATCCAATTCCAACTCAATGAGTGCTTCCCGACGATTCGCGGGGTTCATTTGGTATGTTTTTTTATCCCCAAATTTCGGTGCTGATTCCAATGCATCCCGAAAAGGACCGTAAAAAGCAGAGGCATATTTAGCCGTGTAGGCCATAATAGCTACATTCGAAAATCCAGCTTCATCTAAAGCTTGACGTAAATATCCAACCCGTCCATCCATCATATCTGAAGGCCCAATCAAGCGTGAACCCGCTTGTGCCTGAGCGATCGCCATGTTGGCAAGTACCGGTAACGTTTCGTCATTCAAAATTTGACCGTCCTTCACTATCCCGTCGTGCCCATCCGAACTGTAGGGGTCCATGGCAACATCGGTCAATAAAGAAATCTCAGGAAAACGGCTCGTAACTGAATGAATTGCCTCCAAGTAAAGTGATCCTTTCCGATAACTTTCTGAGGCCATTGAATCTTTTAATGACTCATCTACTTGCGGAAATAAAGCAAAAGAACGTATGCCCAAATTGGCACATTCCTCGATTTCTTTCAATAATAGATCAGTCGTATAGCGGTAAATGCCCGGCATGGAGGAAATTTCCGTTTGGATTCCTGATCCAGCCTGGACAAATAGCGGAAACAACATGTCTTTCACCGACAGGCGAGTCTCCTCCACCATGTCGCGCATGACAGCACTTTGACGATTTCTACGAGGCCTTTGTAGCATAGCGATGAATTAAAGCGACAAAGGTAGGAATTTATTACGGCAGTTTGGAAAGGATTTCGGTTAATTTCAGCTGTAGCTGTTGGAGCGCCGCCGCCTGTTCCGCAAACTCCCGTCGAGTCACAAAACCATAATCGGGTATGGAAACCTCAGCTACTTGGGCAACAGTTTCTTCTTTTAGAAAATCTATGACATCTAATTGAAGCACGGTGGCAATCTGTGATAGACGAAATAAAGTTAACTCTGTTTTGCCTCGTTCAATTTTGGAATAGGCAGACATCGTGATACCCATTTGCATCGCCATAAACTCTTGACTCAAATCTTGTAATTGGCGAAACTTGCGTATCCGCATCGAATATTCTTTCATGGGGGTAAATTACTAAAACAACTAAATTGAGCCGTTCACACAATCTAGCCAAATTAGTTCCAAAATCGCCCTAAATATTCCTTTTTCGACTGTTTGCCAACTGGAATGCGGCCAATAAAGCCGAATTTTCGATCTCCAATTGCATCGGGGATTCACTAAATTTTAAACCTACAAATGCCAACAGCTCCCCAATTCGCTTACCAAGCGGTGCGTTACCTTCTACCCAAAGCGCCCAAAAATCCTGTAAAGGCGCCTCATAAACCCGCTCAACTAACTTATAAAATTCTAAACGCGTATATCCCTTTTTGAACTCAAATTTCATGGCTAACAACACATCGCGTAGCGAACGTTGGTGATTGAATTTTTGACGAATGATCAAATCCAGAGCCAACGCCACGAGCGCCCCTTTGAAATAGATCGAAACCCGTTTGCCCGGTAAAGCTTGGCCATACCCATCCAACCACAAATCAATTGAACTTTCAACCAAAGATTGCTGTGAATTCCCATCCCGTTCAAAGTGCAACTTTAAATTCCCAAGCAACATACCCACATACTCTTCAGCTGGAACCACACCAGATGCCCATAAAAACCAGTCACCTAAATACGTCGTAATTCCTTCAATCACCCAGCCTGTATCAAAAATGACTGTGCGTGTGTAATCATAGGGCAATAATTCTTTTGGCCGAATCGTCGCCACATTCCACACATGAAAAAATTCATGGGAGGCTAAGCCTATCAAATCATCATATGAATCGCGCTCCTCCGGACCGACGACCATCATGGTAGATGCGGTATGCTCTACGCCGTGATAAAAGGGTTTTGGACAAATCCAATGCAGAAAATGATATTTCTTGCCGGGAAATCCATCCATGTATTGAATTTGATAGTCCACAAAGCGTTTATACGCACTGATTAAGCGTGAGGAAAAATGATGTTGGGGCCCCACTCCCTGAATAAATAATTGAACTCCCTGCGATTTCCAACTATGTGTGAAAACTTCAGGTGCCGCCATAAAAGGAGAATCGACTAGCTCGCGGTACGATTTGGCTCGGAATTTAGACCCGTAAGTAGTTAAAGAACAGGCAGTTCCGCGACACGCCGCCGGCGTGATTTCGAAGTCCGCCGCATTAACTTCAACCTCACATGACACATTTTCCCAGCGATGTGGAAAAACCAAACACGCAATAAAATTGATATACAAAAAATCAGCCTGCGAAACACAGCCACCCGCATCCGGCTGATCTGCAAAATAGCGATAACTCAAAACGACCGGCTCGAGTGAATCCACATACAAAGTCCAAGTAGACAAGCCCGTCTTTTGAATCATCCCGCGCGAAGACGTAATGCCCGCGATATTCTTGGCAAAATACTGCGCCTGATACCTTCCCGGCCGCCAAATAGGTAAATGGATTTCTAATGGCCCCACACGCTGCGGCGTAAACGCGAGCGAAATCGCTAAAAACCGATCCTCCCCCACAATGTGATATCGCAACATCCGACTCATGCTAATACCTCCTGTAAAATCTGTAACGAACGTAAGTCACCAAATGACTCCATGTGCAATTGGTAATAATAGATCAACGCGGACAACACTGCTTGCCGTTGGCCTCGCTTCATCAACACCTCTTGCCCATATTCCGCATGAAAAAGTGCACGAAGCGCCTCTGCATCAATCCCCACCAATCCAGGTACCCCAGCAGCCTGCAATTGCTCCAAAAATTCCGATACCAAGCCCGGGTAAAATCCCAAAAACTCAGTCAAATTCCATAGAAACTGCAAATGAAAATTCTCCGTGTGTCCAGACGCCTGATCCAAAAATTGGAAAGATGACTCTAGAAATTCAAACAAAACTGGATTTGCCTCCTCCTCCTTCAACACCTTCGACAACACCTCACTTAAAAACAAGGCAATACTCGAATAGGCAACGTCAAATGGAATTTTACGGTATGGGAAATAGCATTTGGCAGAGGAAATACGATGAATTCCCTTGCCAGGTTTATGAAATACCTCGAGATCCAACAACGTTAATGGCTGGAAAAGCGCCATTTTATGTTTAGCCTTCACAGACCGGACCCCATTTTCAATGTAGGTAGTAATGCCACATTCGGCAGTATAAATCGTCACCAGCAAAGACGATTCGCGGTACCGCATATTGGAAATCACCAAACCCTTGGTCTTCGTTAACATGCCTCCGCTTCCAATCCAATTTCCAAACGCAAACGTTCCAAAATTTCCTCCGGCGTTGCCGCTGCATCAAAGCGAATCGGCTCGCGAAACTCAACGGTTAGCGTTGTATTGCGCTTGCGCATCAATAAACCTTTTTTATCAAATGCACGTCTAAATCCATTAATTCGAACAGGCACCACAATTGGATTTTCTCCTTTAATCAAATGCGCCGTCCCTTTCCGCAATGGTGCGAAAGCGCGCGTTGTACCTTGCGGAAAACTAATTACCCACCCAAATTTCAACCCTTTCCCTATCTTTTCCACAGCCCCTAAATCCACTTCCCGCTTCACATCTTTTCCCTCCGCACGCCAGGAACGATTCACTAAAATCGCTCCAGCAAAAGATAAAATTCGAGGCAATAACCCATCATTTTTCATCGTCTCAGATGCGGCGACGTAGAATAAATTAGAGCGTGGGGCCAATAAATAAATCGGATAATTCAGGGAATTCCGAAAACCCCATTTGACCGAAAAAAAGATATGATACAAACACACCACATCCATAAAATAAGTTTGGTGATTTGGTAGAAATAAAACACCCTTCGTAGGTAAATCATCTAAATATTCCGTGCCCGTTACCTTCGTTTTATTGTAAACAGTTAGCCGGTTATACGAGATAAACCCAAGAATCATTACAATGATTCGCTTAAATAAAACAGGATTCCCAAAAGGGTCACGCTCCCCCAATCCAAGCGTATCCATAAACCGAAAAAGCCGTCCAAGCTTCGTTTCCATATTAAAATCCTCCCTTTTTTGCAGGCTGTTTCACCGGTACTTGCTTCTTCGCAGGAGCCGGTTTTTTAGCAGGTGCCACCCCGCGGTAAAAACTTAAAAAACGTTTCAAAAATGCATCCTTTTCATCCGCCGCAGCCTCTACTACGGCCAATTTCCCCTTTTTATCCGTCTTCACCGCCTCACGAATCGCCGCAAGAAACGCATTATCCGACGAATAAACACCTAATTCCCCATTAAAATAGGCAAAATAATACCAAAGATCCTCCGACAATTCCCAATACCCATAAAACTCCTCTTTACTCGGTTTTTTAATCACTTCCATATATCCCTTCACGGTACTATTCACATCCACGGGCCCCACATTGACCACCGGCAAGCCACCAACCGAATAAAAAGACGAAGTATTCGGTGACCAAACCCAACGAACAGCTGAAAGATTTATACTGCCCGCAAATTCTGGTGCAACTTTATCCAATCCCAAATGTACCTGATCCATTTTAGTCCGAATGGCCTCCGGAATAGCCCGCCCCAAAACCTGCGAAACCCGCTTCAAATACGCATCTCTATTTTCTGGCTCATCCGCTGATTCCCCTGGTAATCCCTCATCCAAACCAAATTTCACAATCCGATCGCCCATTACTTTGAGTAAATTTGGCGGAAACGCAAACTGCAAACTTAGCCACGTTTCTAACCGAGGAACCAATGAGTCCGTTGACATATCTATCCGACCAAATGCCGTAATCGGCTTATTGCCGGTAAACAACTGTACCGCGCCTTCAGCTTCCATCCGCCGCTTATCCACAAACAAACGAATTTCTGAATCCTTCCCTCTCACCTCATACCGATCCTTTTCCTCCACCACTTCCCCATCAGCTTGAAACAATACCGGATCCAAGTCATCCGACACCGGTCCCAAAAAAGTAGGATATAATTTGTTATCTGCATTAATGAAAATCCCCGCCGTCACTGGCCGACCAGCCTCATCGCGCACCGATGGATCCAATTTCAATCGAGGAGTTTCTCCCTTCGCATTTTCAAAAGGTATCCATGCCGCCTTGAAATTTGGCAATCCTAAAACGGGTCGCAAAAACCCTTTAAATTGTAAGTTATCTTTACTCGAATTCAACGAAACCTCCCCTTTAAACTGCTGGTGTTTACTAAAATTTAACGGCGCCTTTTCCGAAAGTAAGCCCTCTGCCGTTATTACCGTTTCTGTCTTTTTTGTTGGCAATACAGACTCCACAAAAGCAAAATTCCGCAATGCCACTTTAACCGTGTCTCCATCACTCCGTGGAAACATATAATTTGCCTCCCCTTTCCAAGAACTTGAATTGCCTTCGCTCACTTTTAAATCGGCTAAGACATGTGTTCCGTTCAACAAGGCACGAGCGCCGGAAAAAGGCTTAAACGCTCCATCTTTTTGAATCCCAAATACTCCCTTATTAGGGTAAATAATACTCGGCCCCGAGCTCACTTCTTTCACGCCACCTAACGACAAAACTTGTAACTTAAGATCGTACTCGGCCGTATTTGCGCGAATAAGGCCAAGGGATTGGTCCGGGATAAGGCTGTCATTTTCAGCCCAGCGGCGCAATTCGAAACCAGATTTCCCGGCTAACTTAAACGTTTGATTCTGTGAATCCCAAACAGCGTCTTTGAGGGTACTTTGATATGAAATAAATGGAAAAACAATGGCACTTTCCTCTCCCTTAGTCGGTTTGATTGTCAATTTCCCTGAGCCCACCGTGGCATCCACGGCAACGGATTGCGCTTGAACTGCAGGTTTAAACAACGTCATTTGTCGGCCTATCTTCATTTCCACCTGATCTCCATGCCATGTGTTTGCATTCAATCGAAAATTATCTCCAACAAACACTCCATCATTAAACGTCAATTTTCCTTGGCCGAATACTTGTTTTTGATGCATGCCGAGACGGCCTTCGAGTTGCACTAAATTTTGAAATAACCCAATAGGAGCTTTTTCAGGCTGGATCCACAAACTGTCTTGCGAGGGAATCCACCTAAGGTGGTATGCTGGAATTTTTGCTTCAGGAAATAAGGCTTTCCCGCCAAAAACAGATGTAATTTTAGCTGAGGTGCCATCGGATATCAAGGAATCAGGGTAAAAATGGGTGGTCTTATCTTGCGCAAGTAAACCTAGATATTGCAAAGATCCTTGACTTTGAAGGCCTGCTTTATTCATCGTCAATGCGGTACCGATTGTATATTTAGCTTGACTTTTATAAATGTCAAGCGGAGCTTTATTTGTATACTGAAAACCAAAAGACTGGTCGGGCATCAATATCAAAGAAGCCTTAAGTGTAGGCAACAATCCGTCTGAGTAAAAATTCCCTTGAAAGGTAATTTCTTTTTGGGTTAAGCTGTCCAATTCAATGCGTGGTACTTTAAAATAATGCTTTTTCCCGTAGACCCCTTGCGCACGCCATTCCTCATCAAAATACGAAACTACCCCGTTTGGAATAAGCAACTTCGGATAGGCGGCTATTCCGTTTCGTCCTGATTTATTGGATGGAGGGCTAAGCAAAATCGTACCTGCTTCATATTTAAATTGTCCACCTACTTCATGCGAACTGTTTTTAGGTAAAAAAGTGATGGAGTCAATTTTTGGAAATTGAACGGCAAAGTTGGTAAAATTGAAATAAAATGCTGGCCCTCGAAAACGGTAGTTCCCAATTTTAATCTCACCTTTAAAGTCAAAGTCTCGCCCTTGGCTAAACGAAATTTGGGAGTCGGAAGGCAGGAAATTGGCCTTGAGCGAATCAGAGACCATCACTTCTTTAATCCCTCGCACCACGAGTTTTTGCTTGGCTAAATCGATTGAAATATTAGCGGAATCCCGCGGTACTAAATTGCCATAAGAAGGGACATAAAACCGGTCAAAATCCTTTTTCCCAAATTTGGCTTGGGCATAATGCTTTCCGAGGCGCGTCCACGAAACAAGGTCGGTTGCTGCTTGGTAATTAAGTAGGCCCGCACGCTTAAACTGCTCAAATCCCCCTTGCAATGACTTGGGTTCTCGCTGATACCGCACGGCAATGTCACTTAAATAGGCTTCATCTTGCTTCGTTTCATTCAGGTAATTATACAATACCCGAAGCGGGTCATACGTTAAAATTCCTTGTTCGGCATCAATCCGTTCTGGGTCATAAAAGTCGAATGATTCTACCCAAGCAGGTACTTGAGCACGGCCAGACAAGCGATAAAAATCAATGGTCCGGGAGGGTATTTTTAGGATGGCCAAGTCTCCTGAAATACGCATTTGATGAAAGCTTTCCTCAAATAATTGTTTGCTCTCGTTCAGATTGATGTGCCACGCTTCTTCGCCCACGACCCAATTGGCGCGAACATTGGCATGAAAAAGTGAATCTTTGGGGCCAACAAACGCTGTAAATTCACCTTGATTAAACTGGATTTTTTCGTCGGCACCTATGTAGGCCAAAGGCGTACGAAACTGAGCTAATTTTTGTTTAGCGGCAAAGACCTCAATCCGTGCCAAATTAGTCGCTTGACCTGAAATGACTTGTTTGTTGTCGAGAATATTTAGCCGTCCATATGCTTTCCAATACATGCCTTGTAAGGGTTCAATCAATTCAGTTTTTGACTGAAAATCAAACGGGAAAAAGGAAGTTCCAGCTTTGCGCTTGAGGGATAATTTCCCAGATCCTGCGAGTTGCCGTTCGCCTAATTTTAAGGTTCCATCCTGACTCACAAGGACCCCTTTGCGTGGAACCAACTGAAACGATTTCATGTCCCAATCACCGTATGCCCCACCTTTCAGCCGGGCTTGGGTACCAATTCCAAGGCGATCTTTGATTGACCATTGAAAAGATTCAGGAGAAAGCGACAAGCTATCCAGATTGATTTTGGTGTGTAAAATTGCCTTATTCCAGGTCAAAAGTGGGCCATTTGAAAATGTGAATGTAGGGGCTGATTCGCTAAGTGGTGATTCTGCGTCCCAGCTATCAGCAGCAGAAACGACCACTTGCGTTTGATGCCAGCCGACATGCAGCGATCCTTCCACACGAATTTTATAATTTCCGGTTCCCTCTAGGGATTGGTTATATTGCCACGTGTCAATTTGTTCTAGGAGCGAAATGGCGATTTTAGGATCTTTAGCATCGAGCACATTAGGCCAAATTTGCCGTAAATCTGCCTGTAGTTCAGGTCCTGATTGGAGGTAAACACGAACAAATAAATAGGCGATTTGGGGTGATCGAATACCTTTTGCCGGAGTTTGTGTGATGAGCGCGCGAAGGTCTTCTTGCGGGGTGGACTGCCAAAATGTGCTCCATTTTGCCGCAATTTGCGGTGCATCAGCATATTTACTTTGCAGCATCCAAGACGTTAGTTCCTCCGAAAACCGGTCTGGATTACCTGAAAACTGCTGGGCATGCAGGGTCTTTGGCATAACCAAGCATATACACAAACACCAAATAATTCGATTCCACATGGGGGTAAAAATACGTAAAAATTGCAGATATTTGTTGGCACAAAACCCCGAAACATGTCGAACGTACTTACCTTATTTGCATCCATCAAAGCGTTTGTATTCGATGTGGATGGTGTCATGACGGATGGGCAGGTACATGTGCTGGAAAGTGGCGAGCATTACCGTTCGTTTTTTATCCGGGATGGGTATGCTATTGAGCGTGCGCGAATGGCGGAATACCGTATGTGTGTGATTACGGGTGGGGGTCATGCTGGTGTAAAAAAGCGCTTGGAAAATCTAAAATTTCAGGATATTTATTTCGGCTTAGGAGGCAAGGATAAGTTGGAGACCTATGAAACATGGCTCGCCAAAATAGGCTTGAAAGAATCCGAAGTTTTGTACATGGGTGACGATGTGCCCGACTTAAAAATCTTGTCGCGGCCGGATGTTTTGAGTACGTGTCCGGCGGATGCGATTCCGGAAATCCAACAGGCTGTAAAATATGTTTCACCGTTTGGTGGGGGAAAAGGGGCGGTGCGTGATGTGATTGAAAAAGTAATGAAACTTCAAGGAAAATGGCAGTAATCTTACCGGTAAAGGGTGTTTCACCTATATTTGGTGCGGAAAATTGGCAAGCCCCGAATGCCACGATCGTGGGTGATGTGACTTTTGGGGAGCATTGCACGGTTTGGTTTAATGCGGTGGTGCGGGGCGATGTGAACCGCATTCGAATTGGTGATTACTCGAATATTCAAGATGGTGCCGTGATACACTGTACCTACCAAAAGACTGAAACGACGATTGGAAATTATGTATCGGTGGCCCACAACGCCATCGTTCATGGTTGTACGATCGAGGATCATGTGCTGATCGGGATGGGAGCAATTGTCATGGATGGAGCGGTGATTGAAAGCGGCTCAATCATTGCCGCGGGTGCGGTAGTCACCTCGAATACCCGCGTGCCGGCTGGAAGTATCTATGCTGGTAATCCAGCCAAATTTTTAAAACCAGTGAGTGCGGAAGCGGCGGACGTGTTTATGCGGACGGCGATGAATTATGTGGAGTATGCGAAATGGTTTCGCCAGTAGACGTTAAACTTTGGAGGCAGATTTTTTCTCCATGCGTACATAGGTTTTACCCGCTTTTTCAAAGGGGCTAGAACAAACAATTAATCCAAATTTCTCATAAAAAGACTGTTTTTCAACCCGGGCATGGCACCAAATTTTTTGGCCTATATGCATAGCCATGACGTGCCGCAATAAAAATGATCCATAGCCTTTCCCCTGCTCCGAAATAAGCGTCGCAAATTTGCGAAATTGCAAGCCATCGGGAGTCTCGAATAAGGAAATAATGGACACGCACCTACCGTCAATAAGGACTCCAAGGTGCTTCGCCTCCGCGTCCTGCGGGATACGCACAAAAGACTCATCTCGCTCTGGCCACATCACCTGATGGCGAATCTGCCAAACCGTATCGAGGTTTATATCTTGGATGATCATGTGGGTAAAATTATCAAAAAAATATGTGTAAATGCGTAAGAAAATTGCCAACTAGCAGCTATGGAATTTTACATGCTAGCCCTGGCCTGGGTCACATACTTCTTTGTACATAGTTTTTTGGCGTCCATTGCCGTGAAAAATTGGGCGTTAAACGTATTTCCAGCAGGATTTAAATACTACCGAATCGCATATAATATGATTGCGGTCAGCAGTATTTTACCCCTTTTGTATTGGAGTATTTCAGCTGAAAATAATCAACTCATTGATAATCTGTATCTCACGATCGTAGGCGGATGTTTATTGGTGATTGGGGTTGTTTTATTAATATTCGCATTTCGCGCATTTGATGGTATGGCCTTTCTTGGGCTCAAAGATGAAACTAATGTTAAACTTGTACAATCCGGGATGTATGGGTATGTTCGCCATCCGCTTTATTTTGCAACCATTGTCGTCATATTAGGCTTATTCCTACTCATTCCGACCCAGAAAATGTTATTAACCTTAGGCATCGCCTATGGGTATATTTTAATTGGCTATCGCTTGGAAGAACGAAAATTAGTTGGCATTTTCGGTGCCGAGTACCTCGCCTATCAAGCTCGTGTTAAAGCACTCATTCCTTATATTATATAATTATGAATCCTAATTTCCCTGCGTTTAAGCGCCTGATTACAAACCCCATTTTATTTAAAATTTTTATCTTACAAAAGCTTTCTGCTGCTTTCTGGGCTGGGCTTTCCATCGCGCACTTTGATGAAAAAACATGCGTGGTCCGCGTCAAGTATTCGTGGTTTAGCCAAAATCCATTCCGTTCCATCTACTTCGCTGTGGAAGCAATGGCTGCAGAAATGAGTGCGGGGATGTTGGCCTTTGGTCAAGTCTACAAACGTGATCCAGCCGTAAGTATGTTAGTGGAAAAAGTAGAAGCTACATTCACCAAAAAAGCGACAGGTGTCGTGCATTTCACCTGTGAAGATGGGCTCGCCTTTCAATCAGCCGTTGAAGAAGCCATCGAGAACAAAATGGGTTCGAAGTTTGTTTCAAAATCGATAGGTCGTAACGCGGACGGTGTTCAAGTCGCTGAGTTTACTTTCACCTGGACATTTAAAGCAAAGGATAAAAAATAAGAAGTATGGCATCATATGAATTACATCTGGCTAGCTCCCGTGGGGCGGCTGATCATGGTTGGTTGAAAAGTTTTCACACATTCAGTTTTGCAAATTTCTATGATCCGAAACGGATTCATTTTGGGGCATTACGGGTGTTAAATGATGATACCGTTTCAGGCGGAATGGGCTTTGGCCAGCATCCACATGATAATATGGAAATTATCAGTATTCCGCTGGAAGGGGATCTGGAGCACAAGGACAGCATGGGAAATACGACCGTGATTCAGAGCGGGGATATTCAAGTGATGAGTGCAGGGACAGGAATTTACCCCAGCGAATACAATCGAAATAAAGATGCTACGGTCAAATTTTTACAGATTTGGATATTCCCAAATAAGAAAAATGTGACGCCACGTTACGATCAAATTACCTTGAATCCGGCGGATCGTGTCAATAAATTCGAACAAATCTTATCGCCTTCTCCTGAGGATGCTGGCGTATGGATTCACCAAGATGCGTGGTTCCATATCGGGAAATTTGACACGGGGGTATCGGCTGAGTATCGTATCAAAAAGGCTGGGAATGGCCTATATGTATTTGTTTTGAGTGGTCATGTAACCGTTGATGGACAAGCTTTGGCCACGCGTGATGGCTTGGGCATTCGCGATGCCGCCTCAGTTTCTTTTAGTGGAATGAGCCAAGGAGCCGAAATTTTGCTCATGGAAGTTCCCATGCAGCTATGAAACATGTCGTGATTTTAGGGGGAAATAAGGACATCGTGGATTTGTTGGTGCGCTTGATTGCCAACTACCCCGAGTTTTCGGCAAGTGGATATCAAGATGCCCAGGAGGTATTAGCTCCTGGGATTTCAATGGATGTCTTGTTACTGAGTAGTGGTGTTTCGCCTGCTGACGAATTGCTTGTGCGTGCCGCGGTACAGGTACCTATTATCCAACATTTTGGTGGAGGAAGTGGCTTGTTGCGCGCGGAATTGCAGCCCTTTCTTTAGGGCTTTGTTGCCCAAATAATCGCGCTCTCGATCAACTTCACATAATCCGGATTTGCCCACACGTCTTTAGAGTGTCCCATTGAGGTATAGAACGTTTTTCCTTTTCCTACAGATCTATACCAGGCTACGGGATGGGATTTGCCCATACCAAAATTCTTGTCAGTCATCCACAACATATTGCCGCTAGGCAGAATTTTTTCGCCGTCAATCGCATATAAAATTTTAGCTTCGGGTTGCGTAAAGAACACATACCATTCGTCGGTATTTGACCACGATTTAGCCAAATTCGTACTGAATGTCGAGTCCACATCCGCCTGAATCGTGACATTGGCTACTTGGAATTGTGGATTCAATGGATGATGTGAAAACTTCGCGCCCAACAGGTTTTTTTGATACCAATCCCAGTGATGCGAATCATCCCCGGCGCCATGAATACCCATCAATGCGCCTCCATTTTCCACATATTTTTCCAAAGCAGCTTGTTGGCTATCATCCAGCACCCGTCCCGTCGAATTATTAAAAATCACCAATTTGAACTGAGCCAGTTGCTCGGCATTAAATACACCGCCTTCTTCGGTAGCGTAGATAGTCCATTTATTTTTTGCGGCAAGTTCATTAATCACCGGAATGGATGCGTCGATGGATTCTCCGTGGCGAAAACCGGTCGTTTTAGAAAACACCAAGATGGCGTTTGCGTTCGCCGGAATCTGAAGACTTGGTTTGTCGGTTTCGTAGGAAACCGGAAATCCATTTTTGACTTTATAGATAAAAGTCGCCATGGCGATGACTAGTAGAAGAAAGATGCTTCCAATGGACCATCCGAGTATTTTGAAGAATTTTTTCATGGATATAATTTATCAGTTTTTAAAGCTTAAAAAAGATGGTTCCGCCTTAGCTTTGGCAAAGCTTGGAGCTTTGCCAAAGCTAGCGGGCCAACTACGAAATATCTTTTGATGCAATGCGTAACGTCATCAACCCTGCTAACGCAGATGGGATGGCAAAAACCCAGAAACTTTGCGTCATATCTAGTCCCCAAGCCACCAACAATCCGCCTAAAATAGGCCCAATGATGCCACCTAATCGGCCTGCCCCAATCGCCCAGCCTACACCTGTCGTACGGATGTACGTCGGATACATTCGCGCAGCCACGGCATACAAGCCGACAAATCC
>JACCDM010464124.1_pt1 | contig 14832 bp, 20 predicted proteins | sample 7445851 | NCBI WGS metagenome assembly JACCDM01 (sample SAMN15323438, study PRJNA562643) | freshwater metagenome | isolation source: river surface water | place: USA:Blue River Watershed | collected 2017-08-16
GGCAGTCAATCGGGGCAGACTCGCTCGGATATCTCTCGAAAGAGGGAATGATCGCGGCAACCGGCCAGCAGGAAAAACAGATGTGCACCGCCTGTTTCACGGGGCAGTATCCAATCGAGCTTCCAGCGGCAGAGCGCCTGGGAAAGAACTTGCTTGAGCGCGGAGTAGCAACAATCCAGTCCGAGGGCCACTTGCATCAAGGCAGCGCAAATGTCTGAGGCCTACGCGTCCTCGGGAGTTGATGTCGAAGCCGGGGACAAAGCAGTTGAACTAATGAAGGCAGCGGTCACCGCCACTCACAACAAATTGGTGCTCGGGGGAGTTGGTGGTTTCGCAGGGCTAATCGATGCGGGCTTCCTGAAAGATTTTCAGCACCCAATCTTGGCAACTTCTACCGATGGAGTTGGAACCAAGGTTGCCATTGCGCAAGCAATCGATAAACACGACACCATCGGTCAAGATCTTGTCGGCATGGTCGTTGACGACATCGTTGTAGTTGGTGCGCGCAGCTTATTCATGACTGACTACATTGCTTGCGGAAAAGTTATCCCTAGCCGAATTGCGGACATTGTTCGTGGAATTGCTGACGCTTGCAAAGCGGTAGATGTCGCTCTCGTTGGTGGTGAAACCGCCGAACACCCGGGACTACTTCATGAAGACGAGTATGACGTTGCGGGTGCAGCGGTAGGTGTTGTCGAGAAATCCAAAATGCTTTCCTCACAAAACGTGCAAGTCGGTGACGTAGTTCTTGGCTTGGAATCTTCAGGCCTGCACTCAAATGGGTATTCGCTTGTCAGAAAAATTGTTTCTCAAAAGAAATTCAGTTATCTAGAAAAGGTTTCTGAGTTTCCTGACGTCTCCCTGGGGGAAAAACTTTTGGAACCAACCAAGCTATACACCGGAGTGCTCAACAAGATTTTGGACAATCCGAAATTCGAAAAACAGATATCTGCAATGAGTCACATCACTGGTGGTGGAATTGCGGCGAATCTTTCTCGCGTGCTGCCCGAAACCGTTTCACTAGATGTTGAGAGATCCACCTGGTCTCCTCAAGACGTATTTAGAGTTCTTTCCGCTTGGGGAGGTTATGAACTCAAGGAGCTTGAAGGAACCTGGAATTTAGGCCTAGGTTTTGCCGTTGTAGTGCGCTCTTCTTCAGCTGCAGAATTGCAAGCCGAAATTCAAAGACTTGGAATAAAGACTTGGCAACTTGGAGTAATTGAATCCACGGTGTGCGCTGCAGAGTTGCCTGGTTATGTAAGTGAGGCGAAAGGCGTGCGGGGTGGCGCGGTTCGCTTGGTAGGAAATTACGCTCAGTAATTCTTAGAGCTCTCGATAAACATCCGACCGATGTCCAACTCGAATCACGTAAACCACTAATTGCTCTTGAATGATTTCGTAGACAATTCGATAATCGCCCACCCTTACTCTTCGAGCCTCAAGCCCTGTCAGTTTTTTCGATTTTGGCGGAATTGGATTTTGACTTAGAAGGTAGAGAGATTGCTCTATTCGAATGCGATCTCGTTGCTGGACGTTTGCGAGGTCGGACTTTGCACGCTTCGAAATGACAATTCGATAGCTCACTCCCAGCCAAGATCCTTCTTGACTTCGTCCCAGTTTTGCCAACCAGGTTCGGCATCGAGCTTTTGCTGCAGAACGGCAACACTGTCTTCGAGATCTTCGACATACTCCAGAAGTTGTTGGTATTTCACGGCGTCGACCATAACTGCGACGGGCTTTCCATGTTTTTGGATTTCCACAGCCTCAGACTTGGCGACTTCTAGTAGTTCATTGAATTTGGCACGAGCTTCCGAGGCGGAGTATTGGGACATTTAAATATTGTACAAAACAACACTTGGTTTTGTACAAACTAAGCCTTGTAGGCGTCGACCTCTATTTCGACCAACATCTTTGGATTGATGAACTTGATGCCGGCGAGCATGGTTGCTGCTGGCCGAATTTCCGAGAACAGCTCTCCGTGCGCGCGACCAACCTCGTCCATGTCATCTTCACTCGCAAGGTAAACCCTGGTGCGAACGATGTCCCTGAGGTCGTAACCAACCTGAGCGAGTGCCTTCTCGATAACTTGGAAAGCTACCTTGGTCTGACCATAGGCGTCGCCTTCGTGCTGGAGAACGCCGTCAATGGTTGCGGTCGAGCCCGAGACGTGAACGTATGGCCCGGCTTTTACTGCCCGAGAGTAGCCAATGACGCTCTCCCATGGGCCACCCGAAGAAATAAGTCGATCCGCGGCCAAGACTTAGTCTTCGTCCTGGTCGACTGACCGGTTGTCTTCGGGAGCTACTTCCAGCTCGTCGTCCTCTTCGTAGAGGTCGGCCCACTTGTCCTCGTAATCAGGCTCTTCGGCCTTGGAGGATGACTTAAGTTCTGCTTCAAGGGCGCTGTAATCGGTGGCGGGGCTGAAGTACTTCAGCTCGCGAGCGACCTTGGTGTTCTTAGCTTTTTGACGGCCACGCCCCATGGCGAGCCCCCTTTTTCTTATCTAGCCCCGGGCGCAAGCACTGGGGAAACCTTGGAAACTGTTCCCTACTCTAGCAGTGCGTTCAGCCTAAATTCAGGGTCATCCACAGGGCACCCAGCGGAATTAGCACGTTCAGAATCAGAGTTGCGGCCGATTGCAAAATTCTGCCTTTGAACCAATAGCCGAACGAGGCCCTGGCAACTCCCGAGAATGTCGACAAGCCACCAGCGAATCCGACCATAACTATTTGCCCATTTTCCGGAAGAAAATCCGGACCACCCAGCAGTAGACCGATCGCAATTGCCGCAAGCGAGTTGGTAATCAAAACTCCCCATGGCATAAATCCAGTCCATGGTGTGATGAAAGACCTAATGACAGAACCAATGCCACCAGCGACCGCTATTGCGAGTATTAGTGCGAGCTCAGGCATTCTTGGCCCACTTCGCTTCGAGTCTTCCGAGTCGATACCCGGCGCCGTAAACACCTAGACCAAACAGCATCATCAAACCCACCCATGGGTTTAGCAATCCGTTGAGGTCAACAAAAGTCGTGATTGCGCTCATGGTCGTAAATCCACCGGCGAATCCCACGCCCCAGAGATTTCTGCGATTCTCCGTTGCGAACGCAGGATGCTTGGCAACGACTCCGAAGAAGAAAGCTCCGAGCAGATTGACGATGTAGAGCCAGGTCAGCTCACTGGCTTCGCCAGCGTGGTAATCATTAACCATTTCGGCGATGAAATATCTGGCAAGTGTTCCTAAGGAACCCCCAATAAACACGTAAACAATTTTTGCCACAGCTCCAGCCACAGCTCCAACCTAGCCCAACCCCAAATTCACTGCTAGCGTCAAATCGCTATGAATCAAAACAATTTCATTCAGGGTGCTTACTACCAGAACAACTACACCCAAGAACAAAACAACCAATTTGCGCAGGTGTTCGACCAGATCACAAAAGAAATGGTGGAGTGCATGGAGCAAGAACTTACTTTCGATTCAGAGCAAATGCAGCAGGTGGTTCGCAAGCATTACGAATTTTGCCTGAGGTTTTGGAAACCCGAACGCGAAAGTTACAAGTCCCTAGCCATGAGCTATGCACTTCCAACCGGCTACAAAGACACTTACGAAAGTTACAAAGCTGGTTTAGGCAAATACATCTACGACGCAGTCACTCACTTCGCAGACAAAAATCTCTAGCCGAGCGCCAACAGCGCTACAGCGCCCAGTCCAAGGGCGATTCCGATTGATTGCGAAATAGCAATTCGTTCCTTCAGCACAAATCGCGCAAGAAGGATTGTGCCAACCGGATATAGCGAAGTTAGAACTGCAGCGATTGCAAGTGCACCTTCTCGGGTAGCAACGAGAAAGAAAACATTGCCTGTGACATCTCCGAGTCCCGCTAGTGCAATTAGCCCAAAAAGTTTTGGTTTAAGAATTTCTTTCTCTAGGAAAATTGCACGATTGGATCTGATCCAAAGAACAAATAGACCCAAAACAAGCAGCGCAATACCAACTATTCGCATCACAATTAGCGGGCCGAGTCCAGAAGATGCTGGGGCAAAATCTAAAAATACAAATATCCCGGAGAAACCAAGACCCGCGCCAAGTGAGTAGATAAATGAAGGCAGACTTGGCAGCTTCGTATCATTTCCAGGCACGAATGCCACCAAGACGACCGCAATCAGAACTAGAGCAATGGCGAATCCAGCAAAGCCAGATAGTTTTTGCCCCAACGCGAGGTCAACGACAACTGGTATCAAAGCAGAGATAACTGCGGTGAGTGGGCTAACGATTGAGATTGGGCCAAGGGCTAAAGCTGCGTAAAGGCAACTGATTGCGATTGCCGAGCAGACTCCTGCATATAGGCCCGCCTGAATTGTTTCGGAAGAAAAATCTGCACCAATGAACAGGGTAAGAAATAGAGCGATAGCAAGCCCAATGACGAATGAGACTGTGGTTACAGCAAGGGCTCTGACTTTCTTGGCGGCCAAAGCCCCAAAAAAGTCTGCATAGCCATAAGAAAAGGCGGACAGTAAACCAAAAATTATGGGCACTATCCACCTCCTGGATATGGTGGCTCCGACCGGCGTCGATCCGGTGACCTAACGATTTTCAGTCGTTCGCGCTACCAACTGAGCTACAGAGCCGAAGAGACCGAAATCTCCCCATTTAGGGTTTCCCCTAAAGCGACTCCGACGGGACTTGAACCCGCGACCTCCGCCGTGACAGGGCGGCGCGCTAACCAACTGCGCTACGGAGCCAGAGTGGTGCAAAAGCATCGCCTTGTGACCCCAACGGGATTCGAACCCGTGCCGCCGCCGTGAAAGGGCGGTGTCCTAGGCCACTAAACGATGGGGCCTGAAGTTGGCGACTTCTCAAGCACCGACGGACAAGACTACTTGTTTAGCCGAGTCTTGCGCAACAGGCAGCCAACTTTCAGGAAATACTTGAAGCTTTGGGTTTAAATAAGAGCGGGAGGTGGCCATGAATAAGCGCAAGTTCAGACTTATCGCGATATCTGCGAGCATCGGCCTCACCTTCACAGCCCTCACTCTTCCCCCGGCCTGGGCAGTTCCGGATTACCCGACCGCCGCCGAGGTGGCAGCTGCAAAGCGCAACGTCGAAGCCAAAAAAGCCATGATCAAGCGCATCGAGGCAATCATTGCCGAACAGGAAAAAGAAGCGGCTGCACTTGGTGCTATAGCAATGGAAAAGAACAAGCAGTACACCAAGGCCAAGCAAGCCGTAGATCAAATGCGATCCAAAGTCCAGGGACTTCAAGCTCAAGTTTCTGAAGCAGCAGATGCTGCAGCAACCGCAAAGATTCAACTTGGCCAAATTGCAGCGCGAATGTATCGCGAGGGGACCACGGGAGATCCAACCCTGCAAATTTTCTTTGACCCTAAGTCCGGCGAAGATTTGCTCTACAGATTAGGCGCGCAGGAAATTATTGCTGAGCGAACCGATGCGATTTACCAGGCCTCAATTCAGAAGCAAGCGGAAGCTGAGGCGCTCGCAAATGAACTAGCCGCGGCTCAAGCCGAACTAGAAATTCAAGAAGCTGCCACCAAGAAGATTTATCTTGAAGCAAAGAGCGCACAGGATGCAGCGCTTGCAAAAGTTTCTGAATCCGAAAAAGAAAATCGCACCATGCTTACGCAACTTGCATCTTTGCAGGATCAAGCTGAGGATCTTGAAAGGCAGCGCCGCGAAGGTCTAGCTGCTGAAGCGAGACAGAACGCAATTAAGACTGCTCCTACCGCGCCGGAACTTTATTCGGTGTCAGACCCAAACACCACTTTGGTGGAGCGAGCAATCGCGTATGCATCTGATCAACTCGGTGAACGTTATGTATTGGGTGGTTCGGGACCGGACATCTGGGACTGCTCCGGAATTACCATGCGTGCTTACCAATCCGCAGGTGTTTATATAGGTTGGCACTCCGCTACTGCGCAATACAACGTGCTAGCGAGCGCGAAGAAATTAGTACCTTTCCAGCAAGCCAAACGCGGCGATCTAATTTGGTGGTCACGAGAAGAAGCGTTCTCCGGAGACAAGTATCACGTGGCCATTTACTTGGGTGACGGCATGATGCTTGAAGCACCAAACCCCGCTCGCACGGTGCGCATTGTTCCGGTTAGATACGGTGAACTTTGGCCTTACGCGGGAAGACCAACTGCAGACTAAAAGGCTTCGCCGACCTTTTCGTACATCTTTGCCATTACCCACCAATGGCCGTCAAGTTTCACAAGGTTCAAATAGTCCTGCATAACTCCACCAAACATTTCAAGTTGCACTTTCGCAAGTGCGAGGGTTGGTGAAATCTGATCAACCAAGAGAATCTCATCTCTTCTTGCATTACCCAATTCTTTTGGCGACTTTCGGTTTGCAACCTGATCGCGATAAATCGCGTAGGGCCTCAGAACTAGTTCTCCACCCTGACCCGAATAGAGACAGCAGTCTTTGTGAAAGACCTTGTCAAAGAGCTCCATGTCTTGAGCATGAATGACTTCAAAATAGTCATCCAGCAACTTGATGATTCCAAGGTCAATAGAAGAAGTATCCATGGCCAGAATCTACACCTCGGATTTAGCTAGTGCTTGTAGCGCTCTTGTGCTTCCTTGATTAGTTTCTCGGCGACATCTTTTCCTTGCCATGCACCAAGCTTGACCCACTTACCTGGTTCTAGGTCTTTGTAGTGCGCGAAGAAGTGCTCGAGCTCATTCTTGGTCTGTTCGGGAACATCATTGATGTCTTGAATGTGGGCCCAGCGTGGATCCTTGTAAGGAACGCACAGCACCTTCTCATCAATTCCACCGTCGTCCTCCATTGGCAAAACTCCAACCGGACGCACCTTTACCCCCACGCCAGGAAACACCGGGAATTCCAAGAGCACGAGAGCATCAAGTGGATCTCCATCGCCACCCAAAGTGTTTTCAAAGAAGCCGTAGTCAACTGGGTAGACAAATGGAGTGAACAGAACGCGGTCTAGAAAGACTCGGCCAGACTCGTGGTCAACTTCGTATTTGTTGCGGCTACCGCGAGGGATCTCAATAATTGCGTCGTACGACAAGGCTTCTCCTACATAAGCTGATTAGCGAAAAGATTACCGAATCGAGCGAGCATGACAGACCGACCGCGGCTAACCCCGCAGATGGCTGATGTCCGTCGCGCGGTTCGAGAGACCCTCGCCTCGCTGAATCTTGGTCCCAATGAATTGGTTCTGGCCGCGGTTTCAGGTGGCGGAGACTCGCTGGCATTGGCTGCAGCCCTCGCATTCGAAGCCCCTCGACTAAACCTCAGAGCCGGAGCAGTGGTTGTTGACCACCAGTTGCAGAGCGGTTCTGAGGAGGTGGCCGCCCGGGCCGTAAAGACCTTGACCGAACTTGGTTTGGAGCCGGTGGAAATGCGCAAGGTTGAGGTGCAGAATTCAGGCCTAGGACTTGAAGGTTCAGCCAGAGAGGCCCGCTACCAAGCCCTCGAGGAGGCACGAAACCAACTTGCTGCGTCCTGGGTCTTGCTCGGGCACAACCTTGAAGACCAGGCAGAGTCTGTACTACTGGGTCTAACCCGGGGCTCTGGGCTGAAATCAATCGCTGGAATGGAGCGGGTAGACCGTGAGCGAAGACTGGTAAGGCCGCTGCTGGGTATTTCTAGAGCAGAGCTGCGACAGGCCTGCCAGGACCAGGGCATTGAGTACTGGGACGACCCTCACAACAGCGACCAAAGTTTCAAAAGAGTAAGAATTCGCACCCTCATGGAGACCATGGAGAGCGAGCTAGGACCGGGACTTCCTGCGGCCCTTTCCCGAACCGCTGAGATCGCAGCCGAGAGCGAAGACTTTCTGACAAGCGCCGCGCGTGAGGTCATCGCAAGAGCTAAGGGCAAAGGTTCCGCGAGATCGATTAGCTACGAGGTTTCGGCGCTCGCCGAGTCCCACCCTGCAGTTCGGAATAAGGCGTTGTTTTTGATTGCCCAGAGCGTGGGGGCAAAAGACATTTCTAGAGCTCAGGTGCTTGGGGTTGAAGAGCTGATTTCGAATTGGCACGGGCAGAAAATGGTCCAGCTTTCGGGCATTACAGTAGAGCGGGTAGGCGACCAGCTCGTCTTCAAGTCCACGAAATCTCTAACGCCCGGAGCCTGCTAGTGCATTTGAATCATCCAGACATTAAGTCGGTATTGGTAACCGCTGAACAGATTCAGCAGAAGATTGCCGAAATGGCTAAGAGCATCGATGCGCACTACGCCCAAAAAGACTTGCTCCTGATTGGAGTCCTAAAGGGCGCTGTTCCATTCATGGCAGACCTCTCGCGCGCGATGCAAATTCCAACCACGCAGGATTGGATGGCGGTTTCCTCATACGGCTCGGGAACGGTTTCATCGGGTGTGGTTCGCATTCTCAAAGATTTGGATGCGGATGTGAAGGACAGAAATGTTCTGATTGTCGAGGACATCATCGACTCTGGGCTGACTCTTTCCTGGCTCACAGCCAATCTCAAGGCACGTGGTGCAGCATCAGTAGAGATAGTGACGCTACTTCGCAAGCCGAGCGCTGCGAAAGTGGAAATTGATGTCCGCTGGGTGGGGTTTGATATTCCAAACGAATTCGTAGTTGGTTACGGACTGGACTTCAACGAGCAGTACCGCTCGCTCGATGGAGTCGGCGTCCTCTCTCCAAGTGTTTACAGTTAGGAAAACTTCTTGAGTCAGAATCCTCAGCCGAAAAACGGCTTGAAGAAATTTGTTCGCGGACCATGGTTGTGGATTCTGCTTGCTGTGTCTGTTGTCTTTGTCGGAAGTTCACTTCTAAACACACAGCAGTTTGTCAAAGTCGACACCCAGGTCGGTATAGAAATGATCGAATCCGGCAAGGCAAAGTCTGTTCAGATTTTTGACGGAGATCAAAGAGTCGATGTTGTTCTAAATCAAGAGGATCCAGAGTTTGGTACCCAGGTCCAGTTCTATTTTGTTTCTGGTCGCTCTCAGGCAATCGCGCAATTAGTTTCCGAGGCTTACATCGCAGAGGGCTGGACCGACGAGGTTCCCAGGACTCCTTGGTATCTGGCGCTGCTTGGTTCAATACTTCCGCTGATCATCATCTTGGCGCTGTTCTGGTTCCTCATGGGAGCCATGGGCGGTGGAGGCCGAGGCGTGATGAACTTTGGAAAATCCCGCGCCAAGATGGTCAGCAAGGAAACTTCGAAGATTACCTTCGCGGATGTCGCGGGAATCGAAGAGGCACTCGAAGAACTCTTGGAGATCAAAGACTTCCTGAAGGACCCAAAGAAATTCCAAGCCATGGGAGCAAGAGTGCCAAGAGGCGTATTGCTTTATGGCCCTCCGGGAACCGGAAAGACACTGGTCGCGAAGGCGGTAGCTGGAGAAGCGGGCGTTCCGTTCTTCTCTATTTCAGGTTCAGACTTCGTTGAGATGTTCGTCGGTGTCGGTGCTTCTCGCGTGCGCGATCTTTTCGAGCAGGCAAAGCAGGCAGCCCCAGCAATTATTTTCGTGGACGAAATCGATGCGGTTGGTCGTCACCGTGGAACCGGAATCGGTGGCGGTAACGATGAGCGTGAGCAAACCCTGAACCAACTTCTTGTTGAGATGGATGGCTTTGACACAAACACCAATGTCATTTTGATTGCTGCCACAAACCGTCCGGATGTTTTGGATCCGGCACTATTGCGCCCTGGAAGATTCGACAGACAAATTGGAGTATCTGCTCCGGACCTAAAGGGTCGCGAACAAATCTTGAAGGTGCACGCAAAAGGTAAACCACTTGAGAGCAACGTAGACCTGGAAGCCGTAGCGCGTCGCACCCCTGGTTTCACAGGTGCCGATCTTGCGAATGTATTAAATGAAGCAGCACTTCTCGCTGCGCGTCTGAATCGCAAGGAAATTACCAACGAGGTAATCGACGAAGCTATTGATCGAGTAATTGGTGGTCCGCAAAAGAAGTCGACTCTGATGCGTGATCAAGAAAGACTTATCACTGCCTATCACGAGGCGGGCCATGCTCTGGTTGCCGGTGCATCAAATTACTCTGATCCGGTCACCAAGATCACAATTCTCCCTCGCGGTCGCGCGCTTGGTTACACCATGGTCATGCCAATGGAAGATCGCTACTCAATTTCCCGTAATCAATTGCTTGACCAAGTTGCCTATGCAATGGGTGGAAGAATCGCGGAAGAAATTGTCTTCAAAGATCCAACTACTGGAGCTTCAAACGATTTCGAGAAAGCGACCAACATCGCTCGCATGATGGTCACCAAATACGGCATGAGCGCGAAGGTCGGTTCAATCTCCCTCGGATCTGGAAATTCCGAGCCATTCCTGGGAAGAGAATTGGCAACTCACCGCGATTATTCGGATGAGATGGCAAAGCAGGTCGACACCGAAGTCAGGGCAATTTTGGAAAACGCCCTGAACGAAGCTCACAAGGCTCTAACTTCCAACCGCGCAGTCTTGGATCGTTTGGCGAAAGAGCTTTTGGAAAAGGAAACTCTGAATCAGCAAGAGATTCAGAAGATCTTTAAGACGGTAAAGAAGCTTCCAAAGCGCGCAGTTTGGCGCTCGTCACCCAAGCGAGCTATTTCTGCAAAGGGCCCAATTGCGGTGCCAAAGCGCAAGTTCAAGCCGCTCGAGGCCCACCCCGAACCGACCAAGACCGAAGATGCAAGCTGATCGGATTGCCGCCGCGGTTCGGGAACTGCTGATTGCGATCGGCGAGGATCCTGATCGAGCAGAGCTGAAAGCAACTCCTTCTAAGGTTGCGCAAGCATACGCAGAGTTTTTCAAGGGGGTGGGGCAGGATCCGCTAGAACCACTGTCCGATGTTTTTCCTGCCGAGCAAAACGACTTGGTGCTACTCAAGGACATCGAGTTAGTTTCAATCTGTGAACACCACCTGCTTCCATTCACAGGAGTTGCACACATCGGATACTTACCGAACAAAAAAGTTGCCGGATTAGGACGTCTCGCGAAGGTTGTAGAGGTAATCGCATCCAGACCGCAGCTTCAAGAAAATCTCACCGCCGAAGTTGCCAACGCTATTGAGCGTGGACTTGAAGCAAATGGGGTTGTGGTTGTAATTGAGGCGCGGCATCAGTGCGTAGTCTCCAGAGGAGCACGGCAACCTGAAGTGAATACCGTAACTGTTGCAACCAGAGGCGTTTTCAATGATCCGGTACTCCGCACCGAAGTCATGAGTCTGATTTCAAAATAAATGACTAGCTGGCAAAGACCAATCATCATGGGAGTGTTAAACGTCACTCCTGACTCGTTCAGTGACGGCGGGCAGTTCGTGGATCATGCGGCCGCTCTAGCTCAAGCGAAGCTAATGATTGCCGGCGGAGCGCAAATTATTGACATTGGCGGAGAATCAACGAGGCCGGGAGCTAAACGAGTAAGCGTCGAAGAAGAAAAAAGAAGAGTCCTGGGAGTTCTCCAATCACTAAAAGAGTCATCGGAAATCCTGGTTTCAGTCGACACCATGAATTCGGAAACCGCATCGGCAGCAATGGAAGCCGGGGCTGATTTCATTAATGATGTGTCCGGTGGTTTGGCAGACCCCAAAATGTTTGCAACCGTTGCCAAAGGCAAAGCGAAATACATCCTTGGACACTGGCGTGGACACAGCGACAACATGGACAAACTGGCGCAATATGAAAACGTCGCACGTGAAGTAGTCGCAGAACTTTCAGAGCAGGTGGCGATGGCCGTTGCAGCCGGAATCTCTAGAGATCGAATCATTGTTGACCCAGGACTGGGTTTTGCAAAGGACATGGGCCACAACTGGGAACTCGTTGCGCGCCTGGACGAACTGGAAAAACTTGGGCTTCCTATCCTTGTTGGGGCCTCTCGCAAGCGCTTCCTGGCTGGGGCACTGGATCCGGGGGACCCAGCCAGCGTCTCAATGCCCAGGCGGGATGTGGCGACAGCGGTGCTGACAGCCATCCTCCTGCAGCGAAAGATCTGGGGACTAAGAGTGCACAACGTGGAGGCAACCGCCGATGCCATTTCGGTAGTTGCGGCGCTGAAAAACGCAGAGCAGAGTTAGACCATGCACAACTCAATTGACCTAACCGGCTTAAGGGTATTCGCCTATCACGGTGTGCTGGAGAGCGAGCAGGCCTATGGTCAAGAGTTCTCAATTGATTGTCACTTGGAAGTCCACACCACGGACAATGACAACATCGAAGAGGCAGTCAGTTACGCAAGTGTCGCGGATCTGTTGGTCAACGAGACCAAACAGACTCGTTTCGATTTGATTGAGTCACTGGCCAATCACCTGAGTAAGAAAACTCTCGAAAGCAATTCCAGAATTCAATCGGTGAGCGTGACAGTAAATAAACCAAGTGCACCAATTGAGCACCAGTTTTCAAATGTCAGCGTTACCATAACACAGAATCGAAGCTAAATGCATCGTTGCGTTTTAGCTCTTGGTTCCAATCTGGGAGATCGAGGGCAAACTCTTTTTCAAGCAATTGGTTCAATTGCCAAAATTCCGCAGACTTCACTTGAGGGAGTTTCACCGCTAGTCGAATCTCACGCGCTAACTCCCAATGGTTTCGACCAGTCACAACCAAACTATTTGAATTGCGTTGTTGAAGTCAGGACAGATCTTTCCCCTGAGGCTCTGCTTCAAGAGATAAATAAGGTTGAAATCAAGTTCGGTCGCGAGCGAAGTGAGAAGTGGGCATCCAGAACTTTGGATATTGACATCGTCACATTCGGTAAGTTGGAAATAGAAACTGATGCGCTCACAATCCCTCACCCAAGAGCGCACCAACGCGGATTTGTTTTAGTTCCTTGGATGTTGCTAGATGAAAACGCTGTACTACCGGGGTTTGGTTCCGTCTCGCAACTTGCAAAAAAGTATGCTTCCGAGGTCTGGGTGTTTGAAGATGCAGATTAAGTTTCAGACTTACTTCGCTTGGTTTGTTTTGGGAATCATTCTTGGTACATCAACCTCGCAACTACTGGTTTCGACCGGCGAAGCCTTCCCACTAAGCCCGGTTTCGCTTTCGATTACTCTGTTTGCTTGTGCCGTACTCGGTTACTCATTCACAATCCCAATCTTGCGTTACCGCAAGAAAATAGATCGATTCGCAAAGGGTGAAATAAAGGATCGTCCGGCACGGGTAAATCCATTTATTGCTTTTCGAATTTTGGTCTTTGCCCGCTCCGTTGCGATTGCCGGTGCTGGATTTCTCGGATGGCACTTAGGTCAGCTGATCTGGCTTTTTGCCTTTTCTGTAGCGGCCTCGGGGCTGCTGCTGCAGACCATCTTTGGCGCTATTGGAGGAGCAGCTATGTTGGTCGCGGGCCTACTCGGTGAGCAGAACTGCAAGACTCCGGAGGACCCTAAGGATGGTGCCATGTGAGGGTCGGAATAATCGGTAACCAGCCCTGCGGGCCAGTCCTTGCAAAGGCCTGGGCGAGTGCGGGCCACGAACTAGTTGGTGCAGCCGTTGACAGTCCGGAGGCCATTGAGCGCATTGAAGCCCTGCTACCAGATTTGCCCATCGCCGGTATGGCGGCAGTAACTGAAGATGCCGAAGTAGTTCTGCTAGCTGTTCCTGATGCTGACGTTGAAATAACATGCGCCGGTCTTGCCGACCTATCCCTATTTGGTGCTCGCAAAATTGTCATCCACTTTTCACCGAGCAATGGTTACGAAGTCTTGAGTGCTGCTGCGCTTCACGGTGCAGTCACAATCGCAATGCATCCGGTATTGAGTTTTACTGGAACCAGCGTTGATCTGCAGGTGCTCAAGAATTCTGTTGTCGCGGTGACTGCTCCAGATGTTTATCTGCCTATCGCACAGGCTCTAGCAATCGAATTGGGTGCAGAACCAATTGTTGTGAAGCAGGAGCAGCGAGCAGCTTACGCCGAAGCCTTTGAAGTAGCGTCTGATTTTTCGCGACTGGTTGTGCAACGCGCGCTTGGGATTCTCTCTGATGCCGAAGTTGACTCACCACGTGAACTCGTAGTCCCTGTTGTTCGGGCAGCAATTGACGAGGCCTTGAGACAGGGGCCACTCAAGATTTATCCTGAGGATGCGCAGTGATAGTTGCTCGCACCGAATCTCAATTGAGAGATTCACTACCAAAGGGTTTGAGAATCGGATTCGTGCCAACTATGGGCGCACTTCATAAAGGTCATTTATCACTGATTGAGATTGCGAAGCAAAACACAGACTTTGTTGTGGTTTCGATTTTTGTAAACCCCCTGCAATTCTCCGCAGGGGAAGATTTTGATAAGTACCCCAGAGTTTTGGATCAAGATATTTCACTTTTGGAAGCTGCGAATGTTGACCTGCTTTTCGCGCCAGATTCAGAAGCGATCTATCCGAACGGTCAAGTTGTCACTGAGTCAGCAGGGGAATTAGGCACTCACTTTGAAGGAGAATCCCGGCCTGGGCATTTCGACGGGATGCTGACCGTTGTGAAGCGCCTGATGCATTTGGTCCAGCCAGATGTCGCGGTATTTGGACAAAAGGATGCCCAGCAAGTCGCGTTGGTTCGAGAGCTTCTGAAGCGTGAAAAAATTGCGGGCAAGCAAGTTGAACTAAGGGTAGGACCAACCCTTAGAGAAGATTCAGGACTTGCACTCTCTAGCCGAAACAGATACCTATCAGCATCGGAACGCCAAATTGCCGGCACGATTTCGAAGGGACTTTTCAACGCGAGTGGCTCCGGTTCCCGAGAAGAAGCTCTATCGCGTGCCAAGGCGGCATTTCATCCCGAAGCTAGACTGGAATATCTGGAGTTGGTCGATGAAGGCTTCCAACCGGTGAAGTCTGATTTTCAGGGCAAAGCCCTGATGATTGTGGCCTGCAAGGTTGGA
>JACCDM010260493.1_pt1 | contig 14822 bp, 10 predicted proteins | sample 7445851 | NCBI WGS metagenome assembly JACCDM01 (sample SAMN15323438, study PRJNA562643) | freshwater metagenome | isolation source: river surface water | place: USA:Blue River Watershed | collected 2017-08-16
CTGGGGCGTACCCGAACCATACCGGAGAACCCAGTGCTTTTGTCTCTTCAGGGAACCTTCCCCTTAGCCATTTTGGCGCTTGCAGACGGCACAGTCTTTGTCGGCAATTCCATTGGAGCCCCAGGCACCACTGTTGGTGAGGTGGTTTTCAATACCTCCCTCACAGGCTATCAAGAAATTCTCACAGACCCCAGCTACTGCCAGCAGATCGTGACCCTCACGTATCCGCACATTGGCAACTACGGCGTCAACTCTGAGGATGTCGAATCTGACAAAGTACATGCTGCTGGCCTGATCATCAAAGATCTGCCCATGGTTGCAAGCAATTTCCGTTCTACCGAAACGCTTTCGGCTTACCTTTCACGCAGTGGCACGGTGGCCATTGCCAACATCGATACCCGCAAACTCACTCGACTCTTGCGAACCAAGGGTGCGCAAAACGGTTCAATCGTCGCCTTGGCCGCAGGTCAAAAAGTCACGCCTGAGCTAACTGCGCAAGCAGTTAAAGCCGCCCAATCCGCGCCTGCCATGTCTGGTTTGGATTTGGCCCAGAAAGTTTCAGTGTCCGACTCATACGACTGGACCGAGTCTGAGTGGAAGTTGGGCAGTGGCTATGGCCAACAAGCTTCCCCACGTTTTCATGTGGTGGCTTACGACTTTGGTGTCAAGAAAAACATCTTGCGCATGTTGGCAGAGCGCGGCTGCCAGGTTACGGTGGTACCCGCCAAAACCCCTGCCGCCGAAGTGCTCAAGCACAAACCAGATGGCATTTTCTTGTCCAACGGACCTGGTGACCCAGAGCCTTGCGACTACGCCATTTCTGCAGCCAAAGAATTGATTGAAACGGGCATTCCTACTTTTGGAATTTGCTTGGGACATCAAATCATGGCTTTGGCCAGTGGCGCCAAAACTTTCAAAATGAAATTTGGTCACCATGGTGCCAACCACCCCGTCAAAGATCTCGACTCAGGTCGTGTCTCCATCACTAGCCAAAACCACGGTTTTGCGGTGGATGAAAAATCCTTGCCCGCTAACTTGCGTGCTACTCACGTGTCATTGTTTGACGGCACCTTACAAGGCTTAGCCCGCACCGACAAGCCAGCGTTCTGTTTCCAAGGTCACCCTGAGGCCTCACCGGGCCCTCACGACATTGCCTACCTCTTCGATCGCTTCATCAACTTGATGGAGACCAAATAACATGCCAAAGCGGACCGACCTAAAAAGCATTCTCATCATTGGCGCTGGCCCCATCATCATTGGCCAGGCCTGTGAGTTCGACTACTCTGGCGTACAAGCATGTAAGGCTTTGCGCGAAGAGGGTTACAAAGTCATTTTGATCAACAGCAACCCAGCCACGATCATGACCGACCCCGCTACTGCGGATGTCACCTACATCGAACCCATCACTTGGCAAACGGTTGAAAAGATCATTGCCAAAGAACGACCCGATGCCATTCTGCCCACCATGGGTGGTCAGACAGCGCTCAATTGCGCGCTTGATTTGTGGCGCAATGGTGTGCTCGATAAATACAAAGTTGAACTCATTGGTGCCACGCCCGAAGCCATTGACAAAGCGGAAGATCGCTTGAAGTTCAAAGATGCCATGACCAAAATTGGCCTGGGTTCTGCGCGTTCTGGTATTGCGCACAGCATGGACGAGGCTTGGGAAGTTCAGCGAAGCGTTGGTTTTCCTACTGTCATTCGCCCCAGCTTTACCTTGGGGGGCACAGGTGGCGGTATTGCTTACAACCCTGAAGAATTCGAGACCATTTGCAAACGCGGTTTGGAAGCATCTCCCACCAATGAATTGCTCATTGAAGAATCTTTGTTGGGTTGGAAAGAGTACGAGATGGAAGTGGTTCGCGACAAGGCGGACAACTGCATCATCATTTGCTCCATCGAAAACTTAGACCCCATGGGCGTGCACACAGGCGACTCCATTACGGTTGCCCCTGCCCAAACCCTTACCGACAAAGAGTATCAAATCATGCGGAATGCCAGCTTGGCCGTTCTGCGTGAAATTGGTGTTGACACGGGTGGCTCTAACGTCCAGTTCTCCATCAATCCCAAAGACGGCCGCATGGTCGTCATTGAGATGAATCCGCGCGTCTCTCGCTCTTCTGCATTGGCATCCAAGGCAACGGGTTTCCCTATTGCCAAAGTAGCTGCCAAATTGGCTGTGGGCTATACGCTTGACGAGTTGCGCAACGAAATTACAGGCGGTGCCACACCCGCCAGTTTCGAGCCCAGCATCGATTACGTCGTGACCAAAATTCCACGATTTGCCTTCGAAAAATTCCCAACAGCCGACAGTCGTTTGACGACTCAGATGAAGTCGGTAGGTGAAGTGATGGCCATGGGACGTACCTTCCAAGAGTCCTTCCAAAAAGCATTGCGTGGATTGGAAGTGGGTGTCGATGGTCTGAACGAAAAAACGCAAGACCGTGAAGTACTTGAAAAAGAACTGGGCGAGCCAGGACCCGATCGCATTTGGTACGTGGGCGATGCTTTCGCCATGGGCCTCAGCGTGGACGAAGTGTTCAACCTCACCAAAATTGACCCTTGGTTCTTGGTCCAAATTGAAGACATCGTGAAGATCGAGCTTGAGTTGGAAACCACCAGTTTGCAAGCCATTACAGCCGATGAACTTCGCGCATTGAAGAAAAAGGGTTTTTCAGACCGTCGATTGGCCAAGTTGCTTAAAACCACCGAGCAAGAAGTTCGTGCGCAGCGTCATGCCATGAATGTTCGACCTGTTTACAAACGTGTAGATACTTGCGCGGCAGAGTTCTCAACCGACACGGCCTACATGTATTCCACTTACGAAGATGAGTGCGAAGCAGAACCCACCACCAACAAAAAGATCATGGTTTTGGGGGGTGGTCCTAACCGAATTGGTCAGGGCATTGAGTTTGACTATTGCTGTGTTCATGCCGCTTTGGCAATGCGTGAAGATGGCTATGAAACCATCATGGTCAATTGCAATCCCGAAACGGTCTCGACCGATTACGACACCTCCGACCGCTTGTATTTCGAGCCACTCACGTTGGAAGACGTACTCGAAATTGTGGACAAAGAAAAGCCAACCGGTGTAATTGTTCAATACGGTGGTCAAACGCCTTTGAAATTGGCGCTTGGATTGGAAGCGGCGGGAGTGCCAATCATCGGTACCAGCCCCGACATGATTGATGCTGCTGAAGACCGCGAGCGTTTCCAAAAGTTGTTGCATGAGTTGGGCTTGCGTCAGCCACCCAACGCCACAGCACGTACCGAGCCTGAAGCCTTGGAAAAAGCCGCAGCCTTGGGTTACCCCTTGGTGGTTCGCCCAAGCTATGTGCTGGGTGGCCGTGCCATGGAAATTGTGCACGAACAGCGCGATTTAGAGCGCTACATGCGCGAAGCTGTCAAGGTCAGCAACGATTCTCCCGTGTTGCTTGATCGGTTCTTGAATGACGCCATTGAGTGCGATGTCGATTGCCTGCGCGATCCCGAAGGCAAGACCTTCATTGGCGGCGTTATGGAACACATTGAGCAAGCTGGCGTACACAGCGGTGACTCTGCTTGTTCTTTGCCCCCTTACAGCCTAAGTGCAGAGACAGTCAACGAGCTCAAACGACAGTCAGCCGCCATGGCTGGTGCATTGAATGTGGTTGGCTTAATGAATGTCCAATTTGCCATTCAGCACGTCGATGGCAAAGATGTCATCTTTGTGTTGGAAGTCAATCCTCGCGCTTCACGCACTGTGCCTTATGTTTCTAAAGCGACAGGCATTCAGTTGGCCAAAGTAGCAGCTCGTTGCATGGCGGGTCAAACATTGGCCTCACAGGGCATTACCAAAGAAGTGACACCACCTTATTTCAGTGTCAAAGAAGCGGTGTTCCCCTTTGTGAAGTTTCCTGGCGTCGACACCATCTTGGGACCTGAAATGAAGTCCACGGGTGAAGTGATGGGTGTGGGTAAAACATTTGGCGAAGCTTTTGTGAAGAGCCAAATGGGAGCAGGCACCAAGTTGCCGCGTGAAGGTAAAGTCTTTTTGACTGTCAAGAACAGTGACAAACCGCGTGCCGTCAAAGTGGCCCGCGAATTGGTTGCCATGGGTTTTAAAATCTTTGCAACCAAAGGAACTGCCGCAGCCATCGCGGCAGAAGGCGTCGCAGTTCAAGCGGTCAATAAAGTGACAGAAGGCCGCCCACACATTGTGGACATGATCAAGAACAACGAAATTTCCTTGGTCATCAATACGGTCGAAGAGCGCCGCAACGCCATTGCTGATTCACGCGTCATCCGTACTTCAGCATTGCTTGCCAGGGTGACAACCTTCACCACCATTGCAGGGGCCGAAGCGGCAGTCGAAGGCATGAAATACATGGACAAGTTGGATGTCATTTCGGTTCAAGAAATGCATGCCATGTTGACCGCATAAATAATATTTGGAGACATTCACTTGGCTACTATTCCAATTACGCTGCGCGGAGCTGAAAAGTTAAAGGCTGAGCTTCACCAGTTAAAAACAGTGGAGCGGCCCTCGGTCATCAATGCCATCGCAGAAGCACGTGCACAAGGTGACTTGAGCGAGAACGCCGAATACGACGCTGCCAAAGACCGTCAAGGTTTTGTGGAGGGGCGTATTCAAGAAATTGAAGGCAAGCTTTCAGCCGCACAAATCATCGATCCAGCCTCAGTCGATGCGGGTGGAAAAGTGGTGTTTGGTACCACGGTTGAATTGGAAGAAGAAAGCACCGGTGAGGTGGTCAAGTACCAAATTGTCGGTGAAGACGAAGCAGATCTCAAATTGGGCTTGATCAATATCAGCAGTCCCATTGCACGCGCACTCATTGGCAAAGAAGAGGGTGATGTGGCTGTGGTTCAGGCGCCCGGAGGCGAGAAACGTTACGAAATCGTGGCGGTGTCTTACATCTAAATCTCAAACAGCTGAGACAAAAAAGGCGTTCAGTTGAACGCCTTTTTTTATTCTTTCCAATGTTCGCCCACCCAAAGCGCAGGCTTGATGAACCTGAATTTTCGGTTGCGTTTTCCAGCGAGTGCATCGGGGGGGTTGCACTCGCCATGAAAAATAACAATGCGTGCATCGTGAGGGATTTGTGGCGCCGTCCAATAGTTGGTGGGCCAATTGGGGATGCTGTGGTATTTGAAACTAGGACACCATTCCGTGGGCCAGTAAGCCAGCTTGCTTTGCCGATGTAAAAAGTCAGAAAGGTAAGCCTGCTCATTTCTGAATTGTTTGCGAATGCTTTCAAAGTTCTTTCGGAAATATTCAAGCACGTCAGGATGCGCGCCCAGCTCATATCTGTAGACAGATGAGTTGCCCGTAATGCGCCATGGCCGTTTGTAGTCATGAATGATCATGAACTCGCCTGGCACTTCAAAGAATCCATCAAGGCTGCCTACAACGACGACGTCTACGTCCAAGAACAAGGCAGTGCCACGCAAGCCATGCAGATCTTGTGCGAAGGAGGCGAGTTTGGTCCAACCACGCTCCGGAATGCCAGGCGGCAAATCGAGCGGCGGAATGGGCAAGCATTGAACCTCACTGCGTATCCCTGTGGTGTCATCTGTGAGGCAAACCATATTGAAATGGCCAGTTAGATGTCTTCGGACCATGGCGTACAAACGGTTCACATATTCGGGGCCGTATTTGGTACCCCATTTCATGCAGATGATGTGACGTTGTTGAGTCTGCGCAGTCATGGCTTAGGTTTGATTGCGCTTTTTGATCGACTTTTGTTTGACCTTGGCGCGCTTCACTTGTCCGCCAGAGGTGAGGCGTTGATTGCCCAAGACCCGCAATGTTTTAACCTCAGGGCGTTGACCGCCGCGGCTGCTGTACTTCAAGACCTTAAAATCACGGGGTCCAGCCATGCGGTCTTCTGAAACGGTCTTTTCCTTTTCAGGAATTGGGCGCCACAGTACAAGCAGTTTGCCAATGTGCTGAATGGGCGCAGCGCTTAGGTCCTCTGCCAGTTGGTTAAACATGGCTTCACGGGCGACACGGTCGTCTCCCAGAACACGAATTTTGATCAGGCCGTGTGCCTTAAGGGCCGCGTCGGTTTCTTTGACAACGGCAGGCGTGAGGCCATCGTTGCCAATCATGACAACGGGATCGAGGTGGTGCGCTTCGGCTCTGTGAACCTTGCGTTGGGCGGGAGTCAATTGAATTTGAGGCATGGCGCTATTATCCCTGCTTGAACGGAAGAACATGAAAGTAAAAACCAAAAGTAAAAAAGTCAACAAGTCGTGGTTGAACGATCACGTCAATGACCCCTACGTCAAGCTGGCCAAAAAAGAGGGCTACAGGGCGAGAGCTGCCTATAAATTGAAGGAAATCGATGAAACCTTTGGGTTGATCAAGCCTGGTAATCTGGTGGTCGACTTGGGCTCGGCCCCTGGCGCATGGAGCCAATATGTGCGTCGGCGGCTTTCCCCACAAGGGGCAGCAGCCGGCGACTTGAACGGCACCATTTTGGCCGTTGACCTCTTGCCCATGGAGCCTGTTGAAGGGGTTCACTTTATTCAAGGCGACTTTACGGAAGCTGACGTCTTGGCCCAACTTCAGGCCATTGTGGGGGATCGACCCGTCGATGTGGTTGTCTCGGACATGGCCCCCAACTTGTCAGGCATTGATTCTGTAGATGCTGCGCGCATTTCGCACCTGATTGAATTGGCGGTCGAATTTGCCCAAATGCACCTAAAGCCCCAAGGCGCATTGGTCGTGAAGGTCTTTCATGGCAGTGGTTACAGCCAGTTGGTCAAATTGTTCAAAGACTCATTCAAGGTCGTCAAACCCATCAAACCCAAGGCATCAAGAGACAAATCGTCCGAGCAATTTTTGGTCGGAATTGAACCCAAAAACAGGCCAATTTCTGGCTAACTGTTGTAACTTTGGCCTTTTCAAACAAATTTCCTTGTACTTTTAAGGCTTAGTCCCGCCAAATAAGGTGTTCTGCGCTTTCAAAAGCCTAGAATGAACACCAATTAGACGTTATTGATGGGAGCTCTTCTTGAACAACCCCTGGTTTTCCAAGATTGCCGTATGGCTTGTGATTGGCATGGTGCTTTTCACTGTATTCAAACAATTTGACAACCGCACTGGTGTGGGTTCTGGCTACATGGGATATTCCGACTTCCTCGAAGAAGTCAGAAGCAATCGCATCAAAACGGCCACCATTCAAGAAGGCCAGGGCGGCACCGAAATTGCCGCTGTCACCACAGATGATCGCCGCATCAAAACCACTGCGACATACCTCGACCGTGGTCTGGTTGGCGACCTCATCGCCAATGGTGTGAAGTTTGATGTGAAGCCCCGCGAAGAAGGTTCATTGCTGATGAGCCTGTTGGTCAGCTGGGGTCCCATGTTGCTGCTCATTGGTGTTTGGATTTATTTCATGCGCCAAATGCAAGGTGGCGGTAAAGGCGGAGCTTTCAGCTTTGGCAAAAGCAAAGCACGCATGCTCGATGAAAACGCCAACCAAGTTACTTTTGCCGATGTTGCTGGTTGTGACGAAGCCAAGGAAGAAGTGAAAGAAGTCGTTGACTTCTTAAAAGACCCACAGCGCTTCCAAAAGTTGGGTGGTCGCATTCCTCGAGGCCTGTTACTCGTCGGCCCTCCTGGCACAGGCAAAACCTTGTTGGCCAAGAGTATTGCTGGCGAGGCCAAAGTGCCGTTCTTCAGTATTTCAGGTTCAGACTTTGTCGAAATGTTTGTCGGAGTTGGCGCAGCGCGCGTTCGCGACATGTTTGAAAATGCCAAGAAAAATGCACCTTGCATTATTTTCGTAGACGAAATTGATGCGGTGGGCCGCCAGCGCGGTGCAGGCTTGGGTGGTGGTAACGACGAGCGCGAGCAAACCCTCAACCAAATGCTGGTTGAGATGGACGGCTTTGAAACCAATTTGGGCGTTATTGTGGTGGCTGCTACCAATCGTCCCGATATTTTGGATGCTGCCTTGTTGCGCCCTGGCCGTTTTGACCGTCAGGTCTACGTCACTTTGCCCGACATTCGTGGCCGTGAACAAATCTTGGCTGTGCACATGCGCAAAATCCCAATTGGCCAAGACATGAACCCGGGTGTTATTGCCCGTGGTACGCCCGGCATGAGCGGCGCTGACCTGGCCAACTTGTGCAATGAGGCGGCCCTGATGGCCGCACGCCGCAATGCCCGTGTTGTGGAGATGCAAGACTTCGAAAAAGCCAAAGACAAAATCTTGATGGGCCCAGAGCGCAAGAGCATGGTCATGCCCGAAGAAGAGCGTCGCAATACGGCTTACCATGAGTCTGGTCACGCCCTGATTGGCAAACTTCTGCCCAAGTGCGATCCCGTTCACAAGGTCACCATCATTCCACGTGGTCGCGCTCTTGGCGTCACCATGAGCTTGCCCGAAAAAGATCGCTACAGCTACGACAGCGAATACATGTTGAACCAAATCAGCATGTTGTTTGGTGGCCGCATTGCCGAAGAAGTCTTCATGAAGCAAATGACCACGGGTGCCAGCAATGACTTTGAGCGTGCCACCCAAATCGCTCGCGACATGGTCATGCGTTACGGCATGACAACGGCGCTAGGCCCTATGGTTTATGCCGAAAATGAAGGCGAAGTTTTCTTGGGTCGTTCTGTGACCAAGACGACCAATATGTCCGAGTCCACCATGCAAAAGGTTGACTCCGAAGTCCGCCGAATCATTGACGAGCAATACAGCTTGGCGCGCCGTTTGATCGAAGAAAACAGCGACAAAATGCATGCCATGGCCAAGGCCTTGCTCGAATGGGAAACCATCGATGTGACGCAACTGGATGACATCATGGCAGGCCGCGAGCCCAAGGCGCCTAAAGACTGGACACCTCGCATTCCGCCATCAGGTAGCGACGACGCAGGTGGCACACCTGCTGTTAAAACCGATCCAGAGCCCAATGCGGCCTGATCGCTGAGATGAATCAACGGGGCTTCGGCCCCGTCCTTATTTCAAAGCTTTATTGATCTGCGTTGCACCTTTCATATGTCCATCACTCACTGGCAAACATCACGGTTTCTGATTGATTTGTCAAAACCCAAGGTCATGGGCATTGTGAACATCACGCCCGATTCATTTTCCGATGGGGGTCAGTTTGAGTCGAATGCCAAGGCCTTGAGTCATGCTGAGAACTTGTTGAAAGAAGGCGCTGATATTTTGGACATTGGCGGAGAATCTTCAAGGCCTGGCGCCCAAGCCTTGAGTGTTGAAGATGAGTTGTCGCGAATACTTCCTTTTGTGCGTGAGGCGGTTAAATGGCAGGTACCGCTTTCGGTCGACACCTACAAGCCCGAAGTCATGCAAGCTGCCCTTGAGTTGGGGGCAGACATCGTCAATGACATTTGGGCATTGCGTCAACCAGGAGCTTGGGATGTTATTGCTAGGTTCCCCAATAGCGGCGTTTGCTTGATGCACATGCACAGAGATCCTCAAACCATGCAAGCTGAGCCAATGACAGGCAATGTGGTGCAGTCGGTCAAAGAGTTTCTAAGCGCGCAACTGGCAAGAGCGCTTGAATGCGGTGTCCAAAAAGAACGCATTGTTTTAGACACGGGCATTGGCTTTGGCAAAACAACAGCGCAGAATTTGGCCATGCTCCAACATCAGGCGGCGTTTCTGTCTTTAGGGCAGCCTCTTTTGGCTGGATGGTCACGTAAATCCAGCCTAGGAAAGATCTTGGCGAGCAATGGTCTTGAGCCTGTGCCATCCGACAGGCTGGGTGCCAGTTTGTCCGCTGCGTTGATGGCGGTGCAAAATGGTGCCGCCATTGTGCGAGTCCATGACGTTAAAGAAACGGTGCATGCCTTGAAATTTTGGCAAGCAGTGCAAGTCAATGTGTCAGGTTCTTGAGACCTACAAGCGTATAAAATTAATAAATGACTAGAAAATATTTTGGAACAGACGGTATTCGCGGAACCGTCGGACAAGCCCCCATTACCCCCGATTTCGTCATGCGCTTGGCGCATGCTGTTGGCAGGGTTTTGCGCCAATCTGATAAAAATCCGGTTGTGCTCATCGGCAAAGACACTCGAATATCAGGCTACATGCTTGAAAGTGCGTTGGAGTCAGGATTCAATTCTGCAGGCGTTGACGTGGTGCTTCTAGGCCCAGTACCAACGCCTGCAGTGGCTTACCTCACACGTGCTCGGCGCGCATCCTTGGGTGTTGTTATCAGTGCGAGTCACAACCCCTATGACGATAACGGCATCAAGTTTTTCAGTGCGAAGGGCACCAAACTCAGCGATGAGTGGGAGATCGCTGTAGAAAAGTTGGTGGACGAGCCGCCTGTGTGGGTTTCCTCGGCAGAGCTTGGAAAAGCCAAGCGTTTGGATGATGCTGCGGGCCGTTACATTGAGTTTTGCAAGAGCACTTTCAGCAATGAGTTCTCTCTCAAGGGCATGAAAATTGTGGTCGATGCCGCCCATGGTGCTGCCTATCAAATTGCGCCTAAGGTGTTTCATGAGTTGGGTGCCGATGTCATTGCCATTGGTTGCTCGCCCGATGGTCTAAACATCAACAAAGATGTAGGCGCCACACATCCCGAAGCACTTGTTGCAGCGGTCAAGCTGCACCAAGCAGACTACGGCGTGGCATTGGATGGCGACGCCGATCGACTGCAGTTTGTCGACGCTACAGGACGCCTCTACAACGGCGATGAGTTGCTTTACTTGATGGTTACTGACCGTATTGCCAGAGACGAAGTTGTGCCTGGTGTTGTGGGCACGCTAATGACCAACATGGCCGTCGAATTGGCCATCAAAGCCAAGAACATTGAATTTGTCAGAAGCAAAGTAGGGGACCGCTATGTTTTAGAGGTACTCCAAGAGAAAAAATGGTTATTGGGCGGCGAAGGATCGGGCCACTTACTGGCCTTGGACAAGCACACCACGGGTGATGGTTTGATCAGTGCCCTGCAGGTGCTGCAAGCTTGTGTGGCAACAGGCCAAACCATGGCCGAGTTGTTGTCTGAAGTGGTCTTGTTCCCACAAGTGCTAATCAATGTGCGCTTGGGTAAAGATCAAAATTGGCAGGCCAACGCCCAATTGGCTCAGGCCATTCAGGAAGTCGAGGCCGAGCTTGGTCAAACCGGCCGCGTTCTTATTCGCGCTAGCGGTACCGAACCTTTGGTGCGCGTCATGGTAGAGGCTAGAAGTGCAGAAGTGGCGCAGCGATGTGCTGAAAAAATGGCTGCAACCTTGCGCCCTTAACGCTTCAATAGATCAAGCGATCTGGCTTGATTTCTTGAAGAATGGTGGTGGCGATCTCTTCAATCGATTTGCTGGTGGTTGACAGCCAACGAATGCTTGAGCGACGCATCATAGCTTCAGCATCCGCTACCTCTTGCCGACAATTGTCCAAACTGGCGTATTTGGAATTGGGCCGTCTTTCTGACCTAATTTCCGACAGTCGCTCGGGGTGTATCGAAAGTCCGAAAATCTTCTTCCGGTGAGGTACCAATGCGGGCGGCAATTGCTTGCGCTCAAAATCTTCCGGAATGAGTGGGTAGTTGGCAGCCTTCATGCCGTGCTGCATGGCCAAATACAGACTGGTGGGTGTTTTACCACTGCGACTGACCCCCACCAAAATAACTTCAGCCGACTCCAAATCTCGATTGGACTGGCCATCGTCATGGGCCAGTGAGAAATTGATGGCTTCAATGCGATCGTGGTATTCCTTGCTTTTACTGGCGTCTGAAAAACGACCCACCCGGTGGTGTGACTTGACACCGAGTTCGACTTCCAAAGGGTTCACAAAAGTACCGAACATGTCCAAAAGCATGCCTTTACACCCGGAGCGAATGACTTCCAGCACTTCCATATTGACCAAAGTGGTAAACACAATGGGTTTGACGTTCTCGACTTCGGCGGTGTGATTAATTTGCCGTACAGCCTGGTGTGCTTTGTCTGCACTGTCAATGAAGGGCAGTCTGACGTGCCTGGTTTTCATCTCAAACTGGGCCAAGATGGCGTTTCCAAACGTCTCTGCAGTAATGCCAGTGCCGTCAGAGATAAAAAACACGGTGCGGTGGGGCATGGTCGTTAATTTCCCGAATGCTTAAATTTTGTGAACAAAGGCTTGGTTGGGTTCTAAAATCACACAGATTATCTACCGCCTGCTGGTGTTGCTGACTTACATCTAAGAAGAATAAAGAATCAGTGCATTGGTTCGGGCTAAGCGTGCCGTTTTTTAACTTTGGAGCTTTTATGTCTAACCTTTTTGCAAAGGACGCCTTGGTCGTCCCCTTTGAACAACTGCGGATGACCGATGTGGAGTCGGTTGGCGGTAAAAATGCAAGCTTGGGCGAAATGATTTCGCAATTGCCCGATGGCGTCAGAGTGCCAACGGGCTTTGCCACCACTGCCCACGCTTTTAGAGCTTTTTTGGCGCACGATGGTTTGGTAGAGCGTATCAATCAAAAACTCAATGCCTTGGACGTTGAGGATGTCAGGGCACTGGCATTGGTCGGGGCAGAAATTCGTCGCATGGTTGAAGCACAGCCTTTTCCCGCCGATCTAGAAAACGCCATTCGAAAGCAATTTGAAGTTTTAAGCAGCGGTCATCCCCAAGCTTCTTTTGCTGTGAGGTCTTCTGCCACTGCAGAAGACTTACCTGATGCTTCCTTTGCAGGACAGCAAGAAACATTTTTGAATGTGGTCGGCATTGAAGATGTCCTTCACAAAATGAAGGAAGTCTTTGCTTCCTTGTACAACGACCGTGCCATCAGCTATCGGGTTCACAAAGGTTTTGCCCACGCTGATGTGGCCCTCTCAGCCGGTGTTCAGCGCATGGTTCGCTCAGATCTGGGTGCTGCGGGTGTGATGTTCACCATCGACACTGAAACTGGCTTTGAAGATGTGGTCTTCATTACTGCCAGTTATGGTTTGGGTGAAACAGTCGTTCAGGGTGCAGTCAATCCAGACGAGTTTTATGTACACAAACCGATGCTGGCAGCTGGTAAACAAGCGGTCATTCGACGCAATTTGGGATCTAAATTGATCCAGATGGTGTTCTCGACCCCAGAGGAAAAAGCAAGTACCGGTAAGCTTGTCAAAACGGTCGATGTCGCTATGGAGATGCGCAACCGTTATTCATTGACTGATTCAGACGTGACGCAATTAGCGCAGTACGCCATGGTCATTGAAAAACACTATGGACGTCCGATGGACATCGAGTGGGGTAAGGACGGCACGGATGGCTTGCTTTACATCTTGCAAGCTCGGCCAGAAACTGTAAAGAGTCAGGCCAAAGGGACGGCCGAATTGCGCTACAAACTCAAAGGCAAGGGCACTGTCTTGGCTGAGGGCCGTGCCATTGGCCAAAAGATTGGGACAGGCCCAGTGCGGCTGGTGCACAGTATTTCTGAAATGGACCAAGTCCAAGCGGGCGATGTGCTGGTCACAGACATGACCGATCCCAATTGGGAGCCAGTCATGAAGCGCGCCAGTGCCATCGTCACAAACCGTGGTGGTCGTACTTGCCATGCGGCCATCATTGCGCGCGAATTGGGCATTCCAGCGGTCGTGGGATGTGGCCATGCTACCGAGCAACTCAAAGACGGTACCTTGGTGACGGTCAGTTGTGCAGAGGGTGACACAGGACGCATCTACGATGGCTTGTTAGAAACCGAGGTGACCGAAGTTACACGCGGCACCATGCCCGAGATTGCAACCAAGATCATGATGAATGTGGGCAATCCTCAGTTGGCGTTTGATTTTGCTCAATTGCCTAACCAAGGTGTTGGATTGGCTCGGTTGGAATTCATCATCAACAACAACATTGGTGTTCATCCCAAAGCCATTTTGGATTACCCCAACATTGATACCGATCTCAAAAAAGCCGTTGAGTCAGTAGCGCGGGGACATGCATCTCCCAAAGCCTTCTACATCGACAAAGTCACTGAAGGTGTCGCTTGCATTGCGGCAGCATTTTGGCCTAAGCCAGTCATTGTTCGCTTGTCCGATTTCAAAAGCAATGAATATCGCAAACTCATCGGTGGCAGTCGTTATGAGCCTGAAGAAGAAAACCCCATGCTAGGTTTCAGAGGTGCTGCGCGCTACATCAGCCAAGACTTCGGTGAAGCTTTTGCCATGGAATGCGAAGCCATCAAGCGTGTACGGGGTGAGATGGGTTTGACCAATGTTCAAGTCATGGTGCCCTTTGTCAGAACCTTGGGCCAAGCAGATCGCGTAACCGCCTTATTGGCAAAGCACGGCTTAAAGCGAGGACTTGATGAATTGAAAGTCATCATGATGTGTGAAGTCCCAAGCAATGCCATTTTGGCCGAGCAATTTTTAGAGTACTTCGATGGCTTCTCCATTGGGTCAAACGATCTCACTCAACTAACCTTGGGTCTGGACCGCGATTCAGGCCTTGAGTTGTTGGCAGTCGATTTTGATGAGCGAGATTTGGCTGTTCAAACCTTAATCTCTCAAGCCATCAAGGCTTGTTTGAGCCAAGGCAAATACGTTGGCATTTGCGGCCAAGGCCCTAGCGACCATCCCGATTTTGCAAAATGGTTGATGGCACAAGGCATCAGTTCGATCTCCCTGAATCCAGACACTGTGGTTGAAACCTGGACGCAATTAGGAAAAATCGATTGAATTCCACCCCGCACTTCAAGCAGCTTTATGACGCTTATCGGCGTCGTCTACATCGGAACGTCATTTTGTATGTCGTTTTGTTGTTGGGCTTATTGGGTGTGATGGGGTGGGCTGAATCTCAGGGCCTATCAAGGAGCTTGATCGGCCCTATTTTTTTACTTGCGACGGTCATGATTTATGCGCTCATTGGTGTAAC
>JACCDM010024134.1_pt1 | contig 14821 bp, 15 predicted proteins | sample 7445851 | NCBI WGS metagenome assembly JACCDM01 (sample SAMN15323438, study PRJNA562643) | freshwater metagenome | isolation source: river surface water | place: USA:Blue River Watershed | collected 2017-08-16
CGGCCGTGATGGCCACCTTTGACAAATACGACCAGAACGTCATTTACCTCAACACCGAGCAATACACGAAATTTGCGCGCGACAGTTTCTTTGCAGAGCGCGCTTTGATCGAAAAACTCGGCATGCTGAACAAAGGCTGAGCCCGGGTCCAGCCCTTCGGGGTGCGACTTTAAGCTCTAAAATGCGCAAACCTTACCCTTTGCGTGGCCTTGACGCATGCTGGAACGACTGACTTACACCTCCATTGAAACCGAGCCCTTCGGGACCAGGGAGCTTTTCAATTTGTTGAATCATGCGCGCGAGAAAAACGCGCGCATGAACTTGACCGGCCATTTGCTTTACGCCAACGGGGTGTTCACACAATGCATTGAGGGGCCGAAAGAGGCCTTGGACAGCCTTTGGCTGGCCTTGCAGAAAGACCCTCGGCACCACGACATACAGTTGCTGGACAGAAGCGCCATCGACCATCGCCGCTTTGCCGACTGGAGCATGGCGTTCAGCACCTACCGCTACCTCAACGCCTACAACATGCCCGGGTTTTTTCCGATCGATGAAAGTGGCGCTTCGCCGCAATCACAGATGTGCGGCGGGTGAGCGGATTGGACGCCCGCCTGTGCGGGTATTCAGAAACGCATTCGCACTGTGCTCCTGAGAGTACGCGGTTGCGCTGGGTGCAGGTGCACATCGTTCACGCCTGTCGCCTCAGAGCTCACCCGTGACATGTAGTAATAACTGATGTCGTTGTTTTTGCGGTCCGTCAGGTTCAAGACATCCAGCACAAGGTCCAGGCCCTGGGCTATTTTTCGGTCGACGCGCAAATTGGCGGTGACACTGGGTTCTGAGCGCACAGCGTTGTTTTCCAACAAGGGGGCAGCGCCAATGTAGCGTATGCCCAAAGAGGCTGCCCAAGGCCCCAGGTCACGAACAGCCAAGCTGAGTTGAGCCACCCTTTGGACAGCATTGGCGACATGGCTTCCCTGCGGCTGGCCATCTGAATATCTGGGACGGGTCCACGCAAAGTTGGCATCCATCAAGAGTTTGTCACCCGGCGTCCAATGGTTGCCCCACTCCACGCCTGTGCGACGGCTTGGCCTGCCTGCCTCGGTGTTGCCAGCGTCGCCAACGTACACCAATTCTGAGTCGAACTCGAGTTGCCAGATCGCCAAACTTGTCTGGAGGCTTGGAATGCGTTGCGATTTCACGCCCAGCTCATGGCCCCTTGAGCTCACCAGTCCTGGCACTGAATCCACCGGGCGCCCTGTTCTGGGATCGACCTTGGCCGTGGTTCCCCGTGCGTCGTTGCTGTGGAAGCCCTGGCCCGCATTGATGAAAAACTCTGTCTTCTGCCAGGGACCGAAAATCAAGGCAAGTTTGGGCGACAGCTTGCTCGCCCTTGCAGCGCCTGAGTTTTGAGCCTGCGTGAGGCTTGTGACATGGGCGTTGAAGTGATCGGCTCTCAGTCCCGCAACGGTGCGAAGCCAAGGCGTCCACCCCACCTCGTTTTCGCCATAAAGGCCGAACAAGGCCTGATGGACCTCATCCTCTCGCACAACCGACTGAACTTGTCGTGAAAGGCTGTCGTACAAACCCAGCCGAATGCGATCTTGGCGGATTTGAATGCCCACGGTGTTCTGCAGGCTGCGCCCGTCGCTGAGCTCAGAAAACCAAGATTTGTAAGCCTTGCCACCCCACGCGGAGCGCTTGTCGGATTGGGTCAGTTGGTCGCTGGCACGGTCAAGCTGGTAAGTGAAATTTGAAAAAAGGCGCAGGTCGTACCCTAATGCATACCATTCCACTTTGGACATTTCATGTTCCGAGGCCTGATGCCAATGCCCTGACAAGCTGTTGCGACGGGTACTGGCGCCATCCGATGTGTCTAGCGAGTCAAAGCGGCCAAAGGCCTGCCCCTGGTAGGTGCCAGCATCCAACAGGCGCTGAGGAATTTGGTCTGTCGCATGCCAATGCGCCGCATAAGTGGACAAGCTGGCAGACCACCCTTCCCTCGGGCTCCCTGCACTGAGCATGAGCTGCACATTCATTTTGCGCAGCCCCTCTGGCATCGACCAAGGGCCGTTGTTGTTCATGCGCTCAAGGGCTGTCAACAAGGACCCGCCCTCGCCAACAGCCCTGGAGCTGGCCGCCACGCCACGCCAGTAGCCGCGCTGCCCCAAGCTCAAGTCAAAGATGGGCCGGTCCAATTTTTTTCGGTACACGAAGTTGGCGGAACCGGCAGAAGAAAAATCGCCGTCAATGGCGAAGTACGGCCCTTTGCGGTATTCCACCCTCTGCACCAACTCAGGAATCAGAAAGTTCAAGTCACTGTAGCCATGCCCATGGGCATGCGTGGGCATATTGACCGGAACGCCATTGACCGTGGTCGCAAAGTCGGTGCCATGGTCGAGGTTCATGCCTCGCAAAAAATACTGGTTGGCTTTGCCATCGCCAGAGTGTTGGGTGACCACCATGCCGGGGATGTATTCCAGCACGTCCGCAGGCCTCGAAATAGCACGGCTTCGCAACAGCGCATGGCCCACCACGCCCTGGCTGGCAGCTTCGCTGTTGCCGATGGCGTTGTCGTAGTGACCCGTCACCTCGATCGTCGTCAGTTCGTGCGACGCAACGCCATTGCACGCCAAGAGGGCTGTGCCGAGGACGGCTTGAAGGGCAGTGACGATCGTTTTGGGTGACAAACCGGTTTGGGCTCCAGGGTGTAGCTTAGGTTCCGAGGATTGATTTTATTTGCTTTGCGAAGGAGACAGCCCAAGGACCTGGCCATCTGGCCAAGGTGAATGGCGTTGCCAACCCAATGCAACCGGCCCGTTTGGGTGTTTGCAGCGCGCACAATGTTGAAATTTGTGCTGTTCATTGGCCAGGTCATGCATGTGAAGGGCGAGGCTTGGTGTCGACCGGCAGGCAAAGCAGACCGGTGAGCAAGGCCAGCGCGGCATGCAACAGGTACAAAGCGTCAAAGTCCGTGCGTTGCAGGGTTGCATGACCCAGCAGTGCCACCGTCAGCGCGACCCCCAGCACCGAGCCGATTTGGCGCGTCGCCTGGTTGACGGCACTGCCCACCGCATAGTGCGCCGCAGGCAGGCGGCTGACAGCCGCAGCCGACAATGACGGCAACACCAAACCCACCGCGAGGCCACTCATGATCAGGCCGGGCAACCAGTGCAGGACATAGTTCGGCTCGTTGCCTGGCACGAGAAGAAACCACAGGCTGCTGATGGCATACAACATCGAACCACCGACCAGGAATCGTCGATGCCCCAAGCGCGAAGCCAGTCGGCCGGTGACGATGGCGGCCGGCATCACCAGCAGCGGCCCTGGCGTCACCGCCAACCCGGCTTGTGGCAAGCTGTAATGCCAAATGTTCATCACGTAAAAAAAGAAGGTCAAGAACATCATGGAAAACGCTGTGCCGAAAGTCAGTGTGGCCAGGTTCACGTAGCGGTAAGTCCGGTGCTCAAACAATGCCAGGTCGACCAGGGGGTGTTGGATTCGGCGTGCCCATGCCACAAACACAACCGAAGCCATCACGCCGCCGATGCCCATGACAGCCAGCTCTGTGCGGCTCCAGTGGGGCGCATCAAACTCGACGATCGCCAGCGTGATCGAGCCTACGGCCAACATCAACAGAGCCATGCCGACAAAATCTACCCGACGGCGCTCGCTCGATGGCGCGGATTCGTTCAACAGTGAGGCGCCACGCCACAAGGCAAGGCCACCGATCGGCAGATTGATGTAGAACGCCCAAGGCCATCCGAAATGATCGATCACGAAACTGCCAGCGCTGGGCCCCACCGCAGCGGCAAGTGCGCCAACGGCACCCCACAAGCTCACCACCACAGCACGTTTGTTCTGAGGAAAGGCCGCCAGCACAATGGAGAGGGAGGCAGGCGTCAGCAAGGCAGCGCCAATGGCCTGAAGCACACGGGCCGCCACCAACCAGCCCACATTGCCAGCCAAGCCACAAGCGGCCGAAGCAGCCAGAAACAACGCAACGCCTGTCAGGAAGACTCGCTTGCGCCCGTAGGTGTCAGCCAGCCCCCCCGCGGGGATGAGCATCGTGGCGTAGACAACGGTGTAAGCATTGAGGACCCACGAGAGGTCGGCCGCCGAGGCTGATGGAAAGGCTTGCCGCAGCGGGTCAAAGGCTGCGAACAACATGGTCGTGTCTAGCGCTACCAAAAAGGTGGCGACGCTGGCCACCCAAAAGATCGGCCAAGGCGATGCAGTTTCAGGAGGCGGCGGCGCCAGGGCGGGCCCCGCATCAGGGGCAAGGGCTGGGTTGTGCGGAGAAGAATTGGCAGGCTTCATGTTTTATGTGACGGTCGTCATATTTGGCGGCATGGCACTAATTGGCATTTGGCTGGGCTCAAAAGTCAGGGGGTGGCAGGGGGCTGAAACTTCAGGATCAGCGCGTCGCGAGTCTGTGACAGCAAAGCACGCCCAGCCGCGCCCCCCAACGTGCGGGCAAGTTGCAGCGTGCCCACCAGGGTGGCGGTGATGACCTGCGCTTGCTCGCGCTCGACGCCTTCGGGCAGTGCCGAACGCACAAACTCAACCAAGTCAGAGACGCGACGCTTGGCTTCTTGTTGCACCGCATCACCCTGTCGCGTCGTTTCCGAAGCCAGGGCCGCCACCACACAGCCCTTCTCGGTCCGGTCCAGGTGGGTGTCATGGAGATATGCCCAAACGAGTGCAGCAAAGCGCGAGTCGCCTTTTGTCATGCGCTTCGCCATCGACTCAGAAAGTGCGGCCTGGTTGTCGCGGCCTGCCTGTTGCATGGCCTCGACCAGCAGTGCGTCACGCGAGGCAAAGTGAGCATAGAAACCGCCGTGCGTGAGCCCTGCCTCCTTCATGATGTCAGCAACCCCAACGCCACGGTAGCCAGCACGTCGAATCGCGCGCGCGGCCACTTCAACGATGCGCGCGTGGCTGCGCTCTTTGCGTGTTGGCATTGTTTTCATGGCAAGTTAATATGATGGGTGTCATATTTTTTGTCAAGCGCAAGCAGTCTCTTAAGCCATCGTGATGGGTGACTATTTTTGGTGGAGTCAGGGATTCGAACCCTCGATGCGTCATCCCCGACATCAATTTGAAATTAGTGCTTGTGCGCACTTGGAGCGGCCATGGCCTTCACAGGCAATTTGAGCTCTTGCGTCGTTTTGTTACCTTTGGCATCTTGGAAGGTCAACGTGACTGGCACCGTGCTGTCAGCAGCCAATGGAGCTTTGAGGTCCATCAACATCACGTGATAGCTCCCGGGCTTGAGCTCAACTGTCTTACCAGCGGGCAGGTCCAGACCATTGGGCAAGGCTGCCATTTTCATGACATCTTTGTCCATCTTCATTTCATGAATTTCCACAACGCCTGCGGCGGGACTTACGCCTGAGACGAGCTTGGCACCGTCTTTGGCTGTGAGTTTCATAAAAGCACCGGTGGCCTTTTGACCTTGCACTGTTGCACGCACCCAACCATCAGCAACTGTGACAGTTTGAGCAAATGCGGCGCTTCCAATGAAGGCTGAGAGTGCGATGAGTTGTTTGAATTTCATTGGTTTCTCCTTGGTTGAAAATTTACTGTCCCTGCTTAATCAGCACTTGAATATCTTGAGCCAACTTTTCGGCTCCTAACCCGTATCTACCAAACAGCCGCAGACGACCTTGTTGATCGTATACATAACTACCTGCAGAATGATCCATGGTGTATGAGGTTGGCATTTGGCCTTCAACCCTTTTGTAATAAATTTTGAATTTCTTCGCCAAGTCTCCCAACTCTGCAGGCGTAGGAACAAAAGCAACAAACGAATCATCAAAGTTCACCATGTATGCTTTAAGCATCTCAGGCTTGTCCCGCTCTGGGTCTACGGTGACAAAAACACCTTGCATTAAGGAACCGTTTGTTCCCAGCAATTGCTTTACTCTGACCAACTCACTCAACGACGTTGGACATACATCTGGGCACTGGGTGTAACCAAAAAAGACAACCACCACCTTACCTTTGAAATCACTCAAGCTCCTTTGGGATCCGTTGTGATCCGTTAACGTGAACGATTGAGCGTAATTTGCACCCGTGATATCAACTGCATTGAAGATTGGCTTTTCAGGTGCACATCCAGAAATGAGTGAACCAATAAAGAACAAAATCAATATATTGAAAATCCAATGCCAAATTTTTTTCTTTATGATGGCTCTATCAAACTTATTGGAAATATGGCATTTGCGACTTAGACGCACGAAAACATCAATTACTGAAGCCAAATTCGTAGTGAATCATTGGATGGCGGTCCAATCATTCTTTGGGCAACTCCTTGGCGATCGATTAAGACGACATAGGGTGTAATGTTTTGCCATTGAGGATCAACTGCATACCGTATTGCAGTCTCATAACCATTAAAAGCATACAGTTTGGACATACCGTGAAAATGGGTAGCGTGTCGTCGCGCTTTGTCACCTTCGACATCCATCATCACGGCAGCCAACTCTACTTTCTTATTCGATTTTATGGCTGCAGCATGAATAACTGAGAACGCCTCAGGGCAGGTACTGCAATATGAAGTTGTGAATAGGTATGCTGCAGGTCTTGGGCCCGTTGCAGTAATTACAGGCCAAGATTTTTCGTCAAAAGGGATCACTTGAATCTTTTTGTTGTTCTCTGTATGAGCCATGTGCTGTGTTTGAGCGACTACCGAAAAGCACCCAGTTATCAACAAAAACAGTAAGCTAGCGCGTAATTTCATAGATATTCACCTTTTCAAGAGTACGCCAAACCACAGCCATGTGATCTTTGCGCTGCACCAAGCGTGGGTGGTCGTTGGCGCCAGTGCTCTCGGCCAATGTACTTAACTTGAAGTTTTCACCGCCATCCTCGGATTGCCAAATTTTTAAAAGTGTTTTACCTGACTCAAACACACGCCAAACAATGACCACCCGATCGCCTTCAGACATAACATCAGCATGCTCCGCCCCCACATCAGGTAACTGCCTTAGTGTTGTTGTTAAAGGATTACCAATAGCATCCAGTCTTGCATAGCGCACGGCACCAGCTTTATGACGCAGGCCAAACCAAACCATGTGGAAGCCCTCAGGCAATCCAACTCTTTCCGGAGCAAACGCTAACCCTGGGCCATGATGCGGACACGCATTTATCTCCCATTCATCCCAAGTAGCCCTTGCTATCTTGTTGGATGGGCCTGCCAATTCTGCAAAGGCATGGTCACGTGTTTGGGTTCCAAAAACATGCCGCCAAACACCATATAACTTCCCTTGAGCATTACTGGCTATGGCTATGCGGCAACACTCACAAGAATGATCAGCTAGTTTTTGATCTTCTCCGAATGTTTTGCCCCCATCTTTAGATACTTTGCGATAGATAGCTGCGCCTGGATAATCGATACCACTTCCCTTTGGAGGTTGGTCACGTTTATCCACCCAAAGTGTGAACAAGTTACCTTGCTTGTCAAAAGCAATGCTTTCAAAACGATGGGTGATCAATTGACGATCATCATGAACGGTGAACGGCAAACTAAAAGTTTTGCCACCATCATCACTTCTAAGCATTCGAATATTGCCTGTGTAGGGCTTGGACAATGGTTGGGTGTAACTAATAACTACCCAACCATTGGGACCCCAGGCAATTTTTGGCCGATTCTCCCCATCAGCTGAAATCTCATCTGAACCAGTATCCAGCACTTGAGGTGGTGAAAACTGAACCGGACCTGGAAATGCTGTGTGCTGAACAAACAGCTTTCCAAATGAATCAAGTCCAACCACCCAAAGTTGGCCATCTGGGCTAAATGAGGCCCCCATAGAAAGTTGTGGGCGACGGTTGGATGAAGCATGGGAATGCTGCGCCCAACTTAGCAATGAGCTGCTCAAAAAAACAAAAATTGCAATCAGTTGGGCGAAGCGTACAAACATATTATTAGCTATCAATTACCAGCGAACATCCACACCGGTGTAGACAGCCCTTGGTAAAGCTGGCGAGAACACCGGAGTGCTTGAGGATACGGAAGCACTGTCTGCATAACGTTTATCTGTCAAATTCATGATTCGACCGAATAGGTTTACATCTTTATTCAGAGCATGGCTGAACCTCAGGTTAAAAACTTGATGTCCCTCGTATTTGCCATATGTAGGATTATTGGTTGCCTCTCGCCAATAGGACCCGAGATAAATCCACTCTAGTTGCGCCAGATTCTTTGCATCTGGACGCCATGACAGTCGAGTGTTAGCAATGGTTTTAGGGGCTGCCTCCATTGTGTTTCCCGAGTAATTAGCGTTGGTTGAACCAGTTACCACCCAGTCTACGTACTTGTGACTGGCAAAACTAATAGCACTATCTAAGCGCCAGGCTTTATCAAGATTGCCTCCCAGAGCGAACTCAATACCCTGGTGCTGAGTCTTGCCTGCATTAACCGATGTAGTGACATTGGTTGCCAAGTCTTTTTGCGAAACCAAATCATCATACTTCTCTAAACGATAGGCTACAACATCGTAGTCAAGCCCTGAATTTGTTCCGCGAATACCAAATTCAGACTGTTTTGCACGAATAGGTTTCAAACTTAAAGCAAGCAGAGCTTTTGCACTGGCATTCGCAGACGAACTGTCCGATCCGGCTCTAAACAATTGCGACTCTGAGGGGACTCTAAATCCGTAATTGTGAGAGGCATACAGGCTTGTATGAGCGTCGAGTAAGTGGGTCCAACCCAACTTGGGCGAAACGCGATTAAATGAGGTTTGTGTATCTGAGGTTTGTCCGTAGTACTTAGCTCCGACTTGGACATTACTTGCAAGATGATTATCCAAAGCGTATGAAATATGGTCATATCTCAAACCAAACGTCAAAGAAGTTTTGTCTGTTGGTTGCAGTTGGAGATGCGAGTAAAGTGACTCTGATTGGAAAACGACGTTGTAATCGTAAATTCGAGAACCGATCGTATAGCCAGTGTAGTTTGTATTCGCGCCTGCACCCGTTTTTGTCAAGTTCAAAGCGTCTTCTGTTCTGTCCCCAGGACTTCTTTCCGCATCAAAGCCCATGATCAAACGTGGCTTCCATTCCCCAGCCAGATCTTTCCGCCATTTGGTCAAAATGCCTAGAGAAGTCACTGAAGTATTTTCAATGCGAGGATCAGAACTCAGGTTGTATGAACCATTCAGATCCATCTTGTTGTAACGTGCATAAGGTGTGACGGTAAATACATCATCACCACTGTAGTGGGTCACTTCAGTCGATAAGCGAACAGCTTCTACTTTGCGATAGGCAATTGAGAAATTGTTCTTTGTAGGGTTGTTTTCATAATCAGATCGAGTTAGCGATGAATTCGCTCCCGTTTGCTGATCAATGTTGGTATAGCCCAGAATCGTCTTAATCACCGTATTGTTATCAATCACATTGTCCCAGCGAAAATTTGCACTGGTTCTGTCATAGCCGGTAGTGTCACGCCATCCATCTGTGTGCGATCGGTTGACACTCACACGAAGTCCTCCATCGGGATTAGCACCAAAAGTGCCATCCGCCAATACCCGCTTCCATCCAAAACTCCCAACCTCAACAGAGGTGTTAACACCGTTTGTTTTTTCAGGTCCACGCGTGATGATGTTGACGGTCCCGGCAATTGCATCGGATCCATAAAGAGCAGAGCCTGGCCCACGAATCACTTCCACAGCCGCAGCTTGGGGAATATTCACTTCGTAAAGCGCGTTATGGTTAAAAAAACCAGTTGCACGCGTAGGAATACCATCTTCGAGATACAAGTACACAGGGTTCGTCGAGAAGGGTTGCCTGATGGCCATGTTGTGACCTTCGCCATTTGTCACACCTACAGCCACACCAGGCACTTGTCCTAGCAATTGCTGGGGGTGAGTTGGACCTGTTAGACGAATTGACTCTTCCGAGATCACACCAATTGAAGCTGGGGCCTCTCTGAGAGTTGTCTTTTCTTTTGTAGAGGTCACAGTAATGACGTCTAACATTGAATCAGCTTCTTTACTCGCTTGCGCCTGCACGGAACTAGCAATAAGCGCGAATGTCAAAGCTGCTATTGGGTTAAGTTTGAATTTTTTCATTTTTTAACTTTTATTTATTAATTGAGATGAGTGAAATTTGTTGCTGTGTACTTTGTATTCCTTGGCTAAAGCCAATCGCCCATGCCGACCAAATCCCGGCAGTGATAACTGCAATCAATATGCCCCTTCGAGCACCTTTGGGTGAATAAATTTTGTGCATACTCTTTCCCTTCTATGCTGCAAAAGCAAATTTGGAATCACCAGAATTGCCAATCGATCTGGCGATTTCAGATGTATCTGAGAACAGTAATTTGAGTTCACGGCAAATGGTTTCCCCTGCGATGTCCATGATTTGGGACATTTCCCTAAGGGTGGGCAATTCCTTTCGGTCAAGCTTTCTCAGCTTGCCGTCTTTGCTTTTTGCAAGCAAATGGACCAAGTGCTTAATGCGTGAAGCAACCGAGCCCGTCCTCAGCCTGGACATGTCATGCATGCGCTGCTGCTGTTGCAAGTAGCCCTCTGCCACTGCGGCAAAGGCACTGAAATCACCTGAGACACCTTGCTGAATCAGTTTGGTTTCAACCAATGCTATGGCTGAGTTTGTGTATGGCCGATTGCAAAGGCCTTCTAAGCCAATAATGTCGCCTGGCAGCGCCATTTGAGTGAGTGCAATACCATCTTCTGTGGCCTTTTGAAGCAAGATGGCACCTTGCTCTACACGCCACAATGCTCCCGAATCCCCTTCTCTGAAAAGTGATTCGCCCCTTTTTAGGGACTTCTCCATATCCAACTCCTGAACGAATACGACACAGACCACCTGCGAACGCGCAGGCGATGCCGAATACCAGGGGCAACTAGTCGACCTGGCGAGTTACAGAAGATAGGTTGGAGGCCCTCGCGATGGAAGCGGCGGGGCAGTAACAGTCGCAATATGTGCCGCTGCAATCGGGTGCAGAGCATGCGCCAGGGGAGAGAGTTTTTCGAAATGGATCGACAGGGGTGGCGGCGGAGCTGTTACTGATGCACACAACGGGCAGTCCATACTGGCCGAGGCTTTGACATGTCCATCATCACTGCTCGTGTCCACCATCTTCATGACCCCGCCCGTAGAGCAAACCATTTGAAGGTTTTCAGGCTTAATAACGGTAGATGCGATTGCAGAACCTAGAAACAGCGCAAACCACACCAACACTAGTTTGGCGATGAGTTTGGTACTGCGCAGGGTTTGCATCACTACATTATGACAAAAGTCAATGGGCGCTTGACTTACAGGTCAATCCGAAGTGCTAATGTCGCAGGCACCTTCAAATGGACAGTTCGAATCCCCATCCCTCAAACCCCGCATGGATACTGGGTTCCCGTTAGAGCTCCTGACCTGCGCGTCTTGGTTCAGAGCTTTGGGTGGGTTATGGGCTTTGTAACTCGTTGATTTATATAGAGTTTCGAACTCGCTCAGGTCAATAGCTGCTGAGCAAATAGCCGTCTCAAACTGGGATTGCCGCTTTGTAAAAGTGGCTTCTTTCAAATCTATGGGTTGGTCTGATGATAAAAAAGTCAATCAGATCAACAAGTTAGATCAAGCGATTTGAAGTATTGAAAAATTGAAAAAAGTTAGCTGGCGGCCCAGAAGGGGTTGTATAAATAACTCGCTCAATTCCCAGACCCCCTGTTTTTGGTAGGGCCGGGGATTCGAACTCTCTTCAATCAATTTGCCAGCACAGTTACTCTTGACTTGGCCAAGGCACGAGAGAGGGCAGAACTGTTTCCGTAGCCAGCTACCCTGGCTGCTTCCTTGAGCCCTCGACCTGAATCCACAGCCCGCTGTGCCAAGGCCAGTCGGATCGCAGCCAAATACTTTCCTGGCGGCCTTCGCATCGTCTGATGAAACTTGGTCGCAAAGGCTGTACGCGACATACCGGCCTCATTAGCAAGAAGCTCAAGGTCCCACCCGAAAGCTGGGCGTTGGTGCATGGCCACCAATGCTCTGGCAATCCGGGAGTCGGCCAAGCCATTGAAGAGGCCGCCGTCCTCGGCGCCTGGATGAGCAACAAAGTAGCGCAGCAAACAGATGAAAAGTATGTCGCCTGCGCGGTTAAGCAAGGCGGGATGCCCGCAACGTGGTGCATCCAACTCAGACTCGATCATGGCAACGGCTAATCGCAGCGCGGGCTCATCTTCGCCCAGAAAAACTGTCCGTGGTTGCGCAAACTCCTCAAGAAATAAGGTGGCAACAGGTCCTGTCAGTTGGACACGCGCCGCCACCAAACGATGAGCATCCTTCGCCGAGAACCTGTGAAAGACAAATGGCTGGCTGGCATGAACGGCAACCAAAGCTGGAGATTCGATCTTTTGTCGTATGCCGTTGACCTTCAATTCTGCGCACCCTTGCGTCAGACAGAACAGCTGCAGATCGGTTTCGTTGTCTCCGCTGGGCGCACCATCCACGCGGGTGTCGGCGACCAACCCCAGTGTTACCAAGGGGGCCAAACCCTCTAGAAGCGCAGACAGTCGGTCGAGCTTGATTTCATTCATACTGAACGAATTGCATATATTTTTGAATTTTTGATTGCATATCGTACATCAAAATGGCGCTATCGCCCCCCATAGGGCCTCTTTCAACTTGCTTCCAAAAGGAAACCTCATGAGCACGATTGCACTGACGCCCCGACAGCCTGTTCCTGCATTGAACATTTCTCTTGTCACGGGAGGTCGCTTCGCGCTGGGAACTGCACCCGCAGAGCGGTTTGACCTGATCGTGTTTTACCGAGGTCTGCACTGCCCCATCTGTGCCAAGTACCTTATCGAACTCGAGGCATTGGCACCCGAGTTCCACAAGCGCGGCGTGCAGGTGGTTGCGCTAAGTAGTGACAACGCCGAGCGTGCTCAAGCCATGTCGGAGAAGATCAAAGCGACCCACCTGAAGATTGGCTACGGCCTGACCCTGGCCAGTGCTCGCCAGTGGGGTCTGTACATCAGCGCATCCAAGGGCAAGACCTCCATTGGTATTGAAGAACCTGCACTCTTTAGTGAACCGGGCGTGTTTATCGTCCGCCCGGATGGCACTTTGTATTACGCTTCTACACAGACCATGCCCTTCGCTCGCCCATCGTTCCAGGACCTGCTGGGAGCGATCGACTTTGCCATCGCGAAGGACTACCCCGCGCGCGGCGAATACACCGGGGAGGTGTGACGATGGACTACCGGGCGATCGCGTTTGACACAGGCGGCACGGTCCTTGACTGGCATTCGAGCATGCTGAACGAAGTCAAGCAGGTTCATGCCTGGCAAGCGCTTGCGTTTGACCGCCATGAATTCGTGAACACCTGGCGGCGCAACACCATGAAGGGGATCGTCGGGCAAGTCAGCCCAGCGTTTCACATGGACGATGTCCACTGGAACGCGCTTGAAGAGACCATCGCCGCCTTCGGGTTGCCGCACCCCTCCGCAGAGGTCTTGGACCAGCTTTGGAGAGGGTGGCATCGACTGCGGGCGTGGCCAGATTTTCCGGCTGCGCAAGAAAGATTGCGCCAGCATCTGCCCGTGGTGTCGTTCACGATGCTGCCGACTGCGCTGGTCGTGGATGTTTCCCGCTCCAACGGCATCACCTGGGACGCGATCATTTCATGCCAGATGATCGGCGTGTACAAACCCCATCCGCAGGCCTATCAAACCGCTGCACGATGGCTGGGTATCGCGCCCGAAAACATTCTCATGGTGGCTTGCCACAATTTTGATTTGAATGCCGCTCAGGATGCGGGCTTCAAAACAGCATTCGTGCGCCGACCGGACGAGTGGGGCCCCGCTGGGCCACCTGACCCACAACCCAACCGAACTTACGATTACGTGTGTGACGATTTCGATGAACTCACAGCGGAAGTGATGGATGGCGACTGATCTGGCTAGAGTTGATCGTGCATCTTGATGCCGCGCACAAACTTGCCATACGAGTGACTTGAGAACCCTATGGATGTTGTTTCAATCACCGAGTACATCGAGAGCACCTTCGCTGACATTCACATTGTTACGGCCTGGGGCGAGACATCCTTCTTCTACAACCCCCATCGAAAGCTCCCACGGGGTATCTACTTTGCAACGATCAAGGAGAAAAATGGCCCAAACGACCGAGCATCCAACCTGGATCGATCCGATGTTTTTCGCTTGAACATCGGTATCTCCAAATCGACTTATCGAACTTTATTCGGACAGCAACCATCCCGACCACAAGCCGGTGGAGTCATTGATACGGGGCACGACTTCGCGGCGCTTGATCAATTGCTTCCCCATCCGGTCTATGGCTGGATGTCATGGGTTGCTGTGCTCAACCCGAGTACCACCACATTCGAGTACGTCAAGCCCTTGCTCTCGGAGGCATACGGCCTGGCTGTTGCCAAATTCATCAACCGAAAAAGTACAGGCAAGGTGACTTGTTCTTTAGCTAATGATCAGACATCTGCTACGCAGCATCCGCTTTCCTGAGCGACCTCAACTAACTAATGGGCGCATGTTGGTATGCTGACAGATACATGCCGGCATGAATCCTGGATTCCAGCAAAAGCTGCTGACTTTTTCGGGAAAGTACGGCGACGAGCGAGTTTCGAAATCGGCGTAAGTCGTTGTTCTAGTTGAGTTTTTCGAACTCGCTCAGTCAGGAGCTGCTGAGCAGAACAGCGTCTCAATCTGCATCGTGACCCTGTGTGAGGCCACTTTCTTCAATCGCTGGTCAGGAGCTGATGGACAAAAGCCCAATCAGATCAACAGCTTGCCGATGGGGATTGAAGAATTGAAACTTTGAAGAAAGTTTGCCTGGC
>JACCDM010017848.1_pt1 | contig 14820 bp, 19 predicted proteins | sample 7445851 | NCBI WGS metagenome assembly JACCDM01 (sample SAMN15323438, study PRJNA562643) | freshwater metagenome | isolation source: river surface water | place: USA:Blue River Watershed | collected 2017-08-16
TGCACCAGATCGCTCAGTCGGTTGAAACGCATGGCGGGGCTCATGGGCGGGTGGGAAAACCGCATATTTTACCGCAGGCCATCCACCCAAAGTCCGTTGCCAGACCGGCATGACCTCAGCCAACTCAGCCCCCTCCAAGCGGCCAGACAACGCATTGCGTGATGCATGAGCGATGCACCGGGGGGACACGCACCTCACATACCAGCGTCGGCTCTCCGCACTCATTCCGAGAGAAATTCATCAGCGGCAGAATCTGGTCCGCACGCAGGGGGACGATACGACCCATGCAGCTGACGGCAAAGACACGATGAGCTGCGGTCAAGGCGATGATCGTTTGTATGGCGGCGATGACAATGATTATTTTTTGGTGATGAGGGCAATGATTTTCGAGAGACAGGCAACCGCATTGATGCGCTGAAGGTTGGTCATGGATCAGAGACCTCACTGCATCCGAGCATGACAAGCTTGATCTGATTTGATCTGATCGCCTCGGGACTCAGTAAACTCAATTCGTCATATCGATCTTTGCAGCGAGTGACCCGACTCACCTTAGGCCAGTTGCCGCAAAACCGTGAACACGATCATCCCAAAGACCAACGTCGCCAGCACATGCCGTGTCCACAAAAAGAAGGCGATCGCGGCTACGCCGGCGATCAGCTTGATGTTCGTCCATGACAGCGACACGGCGCCGTCAGACACCAGCAGATCAGGCGCAACAATAGAGGCCAGTGCCACGGCGGGCACATAACCCAGCGCATGCTGAAGCCACGCGGGCATGCGCGAGCCGGCGAGCAGAAAGAAAAAGCCGCGCGTGAGAAACGTCGTCGCGGCCATCATCGCCATCAGCAGCAGATACTCGAAGGCGCTCACGATACGTTGCTTTCCGTATCCGGTGAACTGGTCATCCGATCAGCCACGACCGCCGCCGCAATGCCACCGACGATGGCAACGACCAGACCCAGCTTGTACGGAATACCAACCGCCGCCACCGAAATCACGCCCGCCACCACCACTCCCACCAGTGTCGCTCTATTCACGATCAGCGGTATCGTCATCCCCAGCAAGACCAAGGTGCCCGCAAAACCGATGCCCCAGCTTGTCGGTATCTGGCTTGCGAGCAAAATGCCAATCAGACTACCGATCTCCCACGCCCACCAAGTCGAGTACGCCAGACCTTTGAAGTAACCGAGCTTGCCCGCAGGCTTGCCCATCGTGTGCACTGGAAAGCGCTGCGGAAAAAATGCCATCACCAGATCGGCGTTGAAGTATCCGTACCAAAGCCGCCGGGTCCAGTGCAGGTGGGCGAAATGCGGACCAACCACAGCGCTAAAGATCACGAAACGAAAATTCACCAGCAACGTAGTGAGGACGATCACCCAGATCGGCGCGCCCGCGACAATCAGCGGCAGCGCCGCCAACTGCGCCGAGCCAGCGTAGACAATCAGCGTCATGGCAATGGCCTGCCAGGTCGACAAGCCCGACTGCACCAGCACCATGCCCGTGACCGCACCCCACGCGAGCAGACCGGGCATGGCCGGGGCACAGGTACGTATCCCGTCTTTCAAGGCGATTTTTTCGCGGTCAGCCTGATCGGCCGGCAAAGGATTCATAGTTCGGAAAGTCACAGCGGCGGGCGGGATAGAGCCGGTATTCTACTAAGCCGCTGCCAGAGTCCGTGCTGATCTACCGGGAAAGAGGCTGAATCCGCTAAAATCGGTGGTTTGTAATCTTCACTGGAGAATCTGACATGTCCATGGCTGACCGCGACGGAAAAATCTGGAAAGACGGCCAACTGGTCGACTGGCGCGATGCCACTTTGCACATGCTCACGCACAGCCTGCATTACGGCATGGCGGTATTCGAGGGTATCCGTGCTTACAACACGGTGAATGGCACCGCGATCTTTCGTCTGAAGGAACACACCCAGCGGCTGTACAACTCGGCCAAGATCTTCCAGATGAACATCCCGTTCGACATCGAGACCCTGATCGAGGCACAGAAAGAGGTCGTGCGCGCGAACAAGCTGGAATCCTGCTACCTGCGCCCGCTGGTCTGGATTGGTTCCGAAAAAATGGGCGTGTCCGCGCGCGGCAATACGATTCATGTAGCGATCGCCGCCTGGCCCTGGGGTGCGTATCTCGGCGAGGAAGGTCTGGCCAAGGGTATACGTGTGAAGACATCGTCTTATACCCGGCATCACGTCAATGTATCGATGGTGCGCGCAAAGGCGAGCGGTTATTACATCAATTCCATTCTCGCGAATCAGGAAGTGACCGCCGATGGCTATGACGAGGCGCTGCTGCTCGACACAGAGGGTTATGTGTCGGAGGGCGCTGGCGAGAACGTGTTCATCGTCAAGAACAGCCGTATCTACACCCCCGATCTCGCTAGCTGCCTCGATGGCATCACCCGTGATTCTGTTGTGACGCTGGCACGCGACATGGGTATCGAGGTGATCGAGAAGCGGATCACACGTGACGAAGTGTATTGCGCAGACGAGGCATTTTTCACTGGCACGGCAGCGGAAGTGACACCGATCCGCGAGCTGGATGGCCGGACGATCGGCGCGGGCAGCCGCGGCCCGGTGACGGAAAAGCTTCAATCGATGTTCTTCGATGTGGTCGGCGGCAAGGCGGAGAAGTACCGCCACTGGCTGACCAAGGTGTGATGAGTCGGATTGAACGGAGCGCTGAATCATGACCGAGCTGACACAGACCACGACCGTTGAACTCGACAGCAAGGACCTGCCGGCCTATTGCCCCAACCCGGCCATGCCGATCTGGTCCTCGCATCCGCGCGTGTTCCTCGATTTCGCTGCGAATGGGCTCGCGCGCTGCCCGTATTGCAGCACCACCTACCGGCTCAAACCGGGCGCTGTCGCGCACCACGGCCACTGATACCGCTGACCGGGCCAACCGGCGCTGCGCTCGTCCCGGACCCCAAACATCATGCCCTCTGATCCCTCAAAACTGCTGGCAAGCGCTGAAGACGTCGAGCATGCGTTCTACGATGCCATCGCGCGCGCCGATCTCGACAGCCTGATGGCGCTGTGGGCGGATGACGAAGAGATCATCTGCGTGCATCCCGGTGCGCCCAGGCTACAGGGCCATACCGCGATCCGCGAATCCTGGGAGATGATCTTCGAGCGCGGCCCGGTGCACATACGACCGCGTCATTTGCACGTGACGCACAATATGACCTGCTCAGTGCATAACCTGATCGAAGAAGTAAAAACACCCGATGATCCAGACTGGCAGGAAGCGCATATCCTCGCCACCAACGTCTACCTGAAAACGCCACATGGCTGGCGTATCGTGATGCATCATGCCTCCATCGCGCCGGGCAAACCGGCCGATGAGCCGGCCTCTTCCGCAGCGCTGCTGCACTGAACCGGGGACGCAGGTGAGCGACTATATCGCCCCTCGCTGGCTGCCCGGCGGCCATCTTCAGACCATTTATCCGGCCAAGTTCATTCGCCCCCCCGACGTCACGCTGAACCGCGAACGCTGGGATACGCCGGACGGTGATTTCATCGATGTCGATTTTGTCGAAGGCCTGCCCGGCAAGCCGATGCTCGTGCTGTTCCACGGGCTCGAGGGCTCCTCGGCCAGCCACTATGCGCGCTCGATTCTGAAACATATCGAAGGGCTGGGCTGGTCGGGCGCGGTGCCGCACTTCCGGGGCTGTTCAGGCGAGATCAATCGCGCGCCCCGTTTCTATCATTCGGGCGACTCGGCTGAGGTGGACTGGATACTGCACAAAATGGCGTTGCATCCACTGTCGCGCAATGCGTCGAATTTTTTCGCAGCCGGCGTTTCCCTTGGAGGCAACGCCTTGTTGCGCTGGCTGGGCGAATATCCGGACGATTCGGGCTTTGTCGAGGCGGCCTGCGCGATCTCGGCGCCGCTCGATCTCGCCGCCGGCGGCGCAGCGCTATCGCGCCGACTGAACATGGTGTACACGCGTGTGTTCCTGCAAACGCTCAAACCCAAGTGTCTGCTGAAGCTCGAGCAGTTTCCCGGCTTGTTCGACGCAGATCGGATGATGGCAGCGCGCGACCTGTATGAGTTCGACAATGTCGTCACCGCGCCACTGCACGGCTACCGAGACACGAATGATTACTGGGAACGCGCCAGCGCCAAACAGGTGCTGTCGTCGATTACCGTGCCTACGCTGGTGCTGAATGCGCGCAATGACCCCTTTCTACCCGCGCGCCATTTACCGCGTAGCGCAGCACGATCAGTGATACTCGAATATCCGGCGCAGGGCGGCCATGTGGGTTTCGCGGGCGGCCGGCCTCCGGGCGCGCTTGGCTGGCTGCCTCAGCGCATCGTGAAATTCCTGTCCGGCCAGGTGGCGCTGCGCGAGCACGATCATCTGGCGCTGACCGACTGAGAAACGTCTTTCGATGGATGACGCGGTCAGACTCGCTCTCGCCAAATGGCCGAACGTGCCCCACTGCTATGGCTGGCTGGCGCTCGATGCACGCGGGGCATTCCGCATGCGGGACGATGCGGCGCAGGCCGCGAAGCTAGCCGGTGATGTGATTCGTCATCCTGCATTGCTTGGTTTTATCTTCCGTAACTATGGCTGCGATGATCGTGGCGCCTGGTTTTTCCAGAATGGTCCGCAGCGCGTCTACGTGGAGCTGGAAACGACGCCCTTTGTCGCACGCACCGACCCTATACTGGGCTTTGTCACGCATGATGGCGAGGTGATGGGCAAGATCAGCAAAACCTTCATGACCAGTGACGGCCGACTGCTGCTTCAGTCAGACGACAAGGTCGCGATGCTGGACGATCGTGACCTCGCCGAATGTCTGCCGCGCCTCACCCTCAATGCCCTGCCTTGTGACGATGTCGCTCTGATGTCCTGGCTGGCATCATCCGCGCCATCGGGCAGGTTGCGGCTCTCGTTGAACGACAGCTCAGTGGATATCGAACGGATAGCGTCAGAGCAGCTGGAGCAACGTTTCGGATTTGTTGCTCACCCGAGCCGGCTGAGCAAGAGCGTCTGAGTCAGCATCGCCTGAGGCGGTCTCAGCGCTTTTTGGATTTCTCCATCATCTCGCGCCAGCTCATCTGCAACTCTCTCTCGCGCGCATCAATCATCGCCTGATCATAAAACGATGCATCAGAGGCGCTGCGCGCCAGCCGCAACTGCTCCAGCGCGGAGGGCAACGCGCCGGTCAGCGAGTAATACTCGGCCAGCGTCATGTGCTGCAACGCGATCTTCCCCTGCTCGGCATAAGCGCGCGCGAGAGCTCGCTGCACGCGCGCATCTTGCCGATAAAGCTGCGCCTGATCTCGAAGGAAAGCCGTGGCCTCGTCTTTCTTGCCAGCGACAAGCAATGCGTCAGCGTACTGCATCGCCAGCGCTCGCGAGAGCGGAAACTGCATTCGCGACTCTTTGGCCAGCGCCAGTGCTTGCTGCGGCTCGCTGGCGAGCGCCTGTTCGACAGAGAAGCTGGCCAGGGTCTGCGACGCAGGAAGCGCCGGAGCCCGGGCAGCCTCAGCGCGGATCTCCGTCATCATCGACCTCGCCCGAGGCAGATCGCGCTGACGCTGCGCGATCATTGCCAAACCATATTTGGCAGCCAGTACTTGCGCACGCGTGCCCTGCCTCGACTGCTCATCGAAGAATTGCGCAGCATCGCGCCAGCCTTGCGGCGTATCATCCTGCAGTACGCGAAGGCGTGAGCGGATGAGCAAAAAATCCAGGCTGTCCACGTGCTGCTTGTAGGGCAGATTGCGTATGCGTGCTTCGATATCCGCCATCCGCTCACCCGTCATCGGGTGGGTACGCAGGTAAGAGGGCAAGTTGTCGGAGCGATTGCGGCTGGCGTTTTGCAATCGGCCAAAAAAACTCACCATGCCGTTCAGCTCGAAGCCCGTGTTGCGCAGTATCTGCAAACCGACGCGGTCCGCTTCACGCTCAGCGTCCCGACCAAAGCTCAGCTGACGCTGCGCGGCCAGCCCGGTGCCGCCCATCATTGCCGCTGCAGAGAGGTCGGGGCTGCTGCGCATCGCCAGCGCCGCCAGCAGCAGCCCGGCCATTGGCAGCAGCGAATCCTGTCGCTGATTTCCTATCATGCGCGCGATATGTCGCTGCGAGACGTGACCGATTTCGTGCGCCATCACCGAGGCCAGCTCGGATTCGGATTGCGCAGAGAGTACCAGGCCAGTATGCGCACCAATAAATCCACCGGGCAAAGCGAATGCATTCAGCGAAGGATCACGAACCGCGAAGAAAAAGAAATCATAGCCGGCGTCGCCACGTGCCTCCGGACTGGATCCCAGCAGCGTGCCGCCCAGAAGATTCAGATAGTCGAGTACGGCGAGATCATCGACGTAATCCGGGTCGCGTCGGATATTGTTCATGACCTGCTCGCCGATCCGCCGTTCCATCAGCGGCGACAGCTCTTCGCCATCAGTTCCCCCGAGGTTGGGTAGGTTCTGGGCCTGCAGCCCGCCCGGTGCGATCATTGCGGGCGATGCGAAAGCGAGCACAAGCACCGTCAGCATGCGCTTTGCGCGCGCTGAAAAGCGAGTGCCGCTGGCGGACCGGAAAACAGGTTTCATGATGCTATGATACCTGCAAGCCCCCGCCCGCATGTGGCGATTACATATTGAAATATCCCTGTTATGAGCTCAGAAAAAAGCAGCCTCCCGTCCGCCAACAACGGTGGCCTGACCCACTTTGACGAAGGCGGTCAGGCGCACATGGTCGATGTGGGCAGCAAAGCTGAAACCCATCGCATCGCGATCGCCAGTGGGCTCATACGCATGAAGCCGCAAACACTGGCGGTCATTACCTCGGGTACGGCAAAAAAGGGCGATGTGCTCGGGATCGCCCGTATTGCCGCCATCATGGGAGCCAAGCGCACCGCTGACCTCATACCGCTATGTCATCCGCTGGCACTGACCCGAGTAGCTGTCGAATTCACCAGTAATGATGCCGATGCCAGCGTGATGTGCAATGCACAAGTTGAAACCTATGGAAAGACCGGCGTGGAGATGGAAGCGCTGACCGCCGTGCAGATCGGTCTGCTGACCATTTACGATATGTGCAAGGCAATCGACCGCGGCATGGTGATCAGTGATGTGCGGGTGATGGAAAAGCTGGGCGGCAAATCGGGACACTGGAAAACAGAAGAATAATCCTCTGCCCCAGAAACTGAGTGATCAACGTCACCGGTTAACCTTGCCAAGGCAGTCGGCTGAAAAAGCTGCACAGAATCCCCGATGAGTGAATCCATCATGATCTTGCACGAGCCCTGATGAATCCGGATCATCTTGCTCCGGATGGGTCTGAGTGGAATGCTGCGCGCAGCGACCCATGCCGGAAATCCTGAGAAGCCGACTGATAATAGCTAATAGCCTCTTCCAGTAATCGTTCATCAATGACGGAGGGCGTGGATTCCAGGGTCCCGGGATCGACATCCAATGCCTGCACCCGGCGCTTCGGTAGCAATACGGTGAGTTTGTTATTCTTCAGGTAGCCCAGCTCCTGATAATTGCTGATGAATGCCCGCTCAGACCAAGGCCCATCGGTGAATACCGAGCGTCCATAGAACAGTCGGCTTCCCGGGCGTCCCAGCGCATCGATCAGGCTGGGCGCGAGGTCAATCTGACTGATCATTGGCGCAAACACACCCGGTTTCAGATTCCCCGGAGAGTAAAGAATCAAGGGTATCCGGTAGTTCTTGACCGGCAGCTTTGTCTTACCAGCGACAGAGGCGCAATGATCGGCCACGAACACGAACAGCGTATCCGCGAACCAGGGGCGAGTTTTTGCGTCTCGAATAAACTTGCCAATCGCATAGTCGGTGTATTTCACGGCACCCTCTCGCCCTCCCGGAGAAGGTATATCGATGCGACCATCAGGATATGTGTAAGGACGGTGATTACTAGTGGTCATCACATGGGCAAAGAAGGGGCGTGAGGCCTGTTCACGCCGATCGATACTGTCGATTACCGTATTGAACAACACCTCATCTGCCACGCCCCAGACATTCTCGAACACAATGCGGTCGGACGGAATGTCGGTGCGATCGATCACTCGGTAATCATTGGCACCGAAATAGGCGTTCATGTTGTCAAAATAGCCGTAACCGCCATAAAAAAAGAACGTATCGACCTCCTGATGAGCGAGGACCTCGCCCAAAGTCGTCAGATGCTCGTTTGCGGGTCGACGGACAATCGCCTGACCCGGAACCGGGGGGGTGCCAAGTGAAAGCGCCTCCAGCCCGCGTACGGTCCGCGTACCCGTCGCATACACCTGCTCGAACCGAAGTCCTTCCTTCGACAGAGCATCCAATTGCGGTGTCAGCCCCTGACTCCCGCCATAACTGCCGACAAAGGATGCGGACAAGCTCTCGACAGATACCAAAACAATGTTTTTAGGCAAACGGGTAAAGTGCGCGGACAGCGCCCTTGACGGACCGCTTTCGTGACGCTCAAGACCTACGTGCCGGAGCACCGGCATCGCTGGCCTGGACACACCCAGCCCAGCGAGCGTTTTTTGTAGCACCTCGTCGGGTACGGTGCGATAGAACTTCAGATAATCGAGCTCGTTGCGACGGGCGGCCGCGGCCAGCGTGAATAGGCCATTGCCTGACAACTCGTCTGCGTAGGCACTGACTCTTCCATCCATCTGATCGACGTTGGCGACGGCAAGAAGGATGGCGGGCATGGCCACTGCCACTGCTACCAACCCAAGCCGCTGCCGCCAGTGCAAAGAGATGACAGATCCTTCGCGCAGCCATCGGTGCATTAACTGGACCAACAAGAGCGCGAGCACGGCGATTGCCGCCAGAATCCACCCGACCGGGTATGACTCCCTGATATTTCTGATCACCTCGCTGGTGTAGAGCAGGTAATCGAGTGCGATGAAATTCAGACGGGTAGAAAACTCGATCCAGAAGGTGATTTCTGAGACTGCACCAAACAACAGTACAAAGATAGACGCAAATAGCCAGACATTCCGGAGCGTCGAGTGCCATGCAGAAGCCCGCCAACGGTCCGGCAGAAGTGCTTCATACAGCAGAACGGGCGCTACCAGCGTCACTGCAACCACGAGGTCGAACCACAGACCCTTGAGCAGCACCAGCGGCCACGAGGAGACCGGCACCAGATCGGTGCCGGTGTACATCAGCAGCGCCACACGAAGCAGCGCATACAACATCAGCAAAAAAAACAGCAAGCTGATCGGAAGCGATCGGAGGACTACGGCCACGGGGGCGGCTTGCAGAAATTTCATGGCAGTGGCCCTGCTTCTCGGAATACTCGCTATTGTCCCCCGAATACTCCGCAAAGGCCATTCATGATCCCTCTTCTCGCATCGATCGCTGACACCACAGGCTGGTTCAGCAGGTTATCCAGCCATCACGCAAGCGGCGCACTCACCGAGAAGCGGCTGAAAAACCGTCGCTGGTCACCCATCATGCGTCGAAGCTCACGAATCGGTATTCCCGTCGTCTCATGCACCTGCAGCAAAATCTCACTACTGATCGCCAGACGACGATGCCAGATTTTGCTGATGACTGAGGGCGATATTCCCACCGCTCTGGCGAGAGCCGATCGGGAATGCGTACCGAGAACACGCATCAGACCATCAATAAAAAGCTCGGGGGTGTATTGGGAATGGGTATTCACTGCATCCTCCTCGGTCAAAAACTAACCTGGGTAGTGTGAGGCTGAGTGAAAAATGATAAAAGCAGATGAAAGCTGAACAGAAGCTCGAAAAAATCGAAAACTTTTTTGACAAGCCAGATATCATCAAGTTATTGATTTTACTAAACCCGACATCGCACCGCTTCGCCGGCTCGCTATAAAGCGGACATGGGCCAAGGGCCTGCCTGACAAGAAAACGCATTATGCAAAAATGACAATCGCCGCCAGTAGCTGACAGCGATTCAGGGGATACGGCTCGGGCGATGCGCACCGGGCGATGCAGGACTCTGACAGCCGACCTGGTGGGGGAGGCCATCGGCCCCACCCAGATCACACCGGCATCAGGCGGGGATAGGCTGGTAGGTAGAGCGGCTTCTCATCAGGCTGACCAGATTTCGCTCACCAAGTCGTTGCTGCAGCCCACGAGTAGCGACCACGACGGCAGCAGCTCTGACGGACATCGAAGCGAAGTTGGACATGTCGATCTCCTGCGCAAGGTTGATCGCCTCTTCCACCACGTCGAATTCCATAGCTTCCAGCTGCTTTAACTCAGCGAGTAATTCTGCACGTTGCATTTGATGATTCCCGTTTGGTTTTACCAGTTGAAACTAATCCACACCGCAAGCTTCAGCGCTTGCTCACAGCCGTCAGCAGTCGTAAGGCCTCATGCTCGCTGGTGCCATCGCCGCCCTGCAAGTCGTCGGAGCCACTCTCTGTAGGGACGAAGTTGCCATTGATCTCTGCGGCCGGGTTGATTTCGAGCGTCTCGTAGTACAGATCGCCGATCACGCGCGCACCCTCTTGCAGTTCAAGTGATTTGGCATGGATATCGCCCCACACCGTACCTGCGATGATCGCATTGGTGCAGAATAGGTTGCCGGACAATTTGCCACGCATGCCGATGATGACGGTGGTTTTCTCAAGGCTTTTTCCCTTGAGGTCGCCGTTAATGGTGCCATCGACAAAGAACGTGCCATTGAAATCGATGTTGCCCTGAATCGTCGCTTCGAAATCGATTCGGGAATCAGCCAGCTGTCGGTTTGTCAGCATCTGCTTTTCGAGGAATTTCATCAGCAATCCTTCGTCGCACAAAGCGACATCAGATGGGTTTGCGCAGCTATGAAAACACTGTGAAGCCTGCGCGTCGTGGCCGTAGTTTTTCTGAATTAGCCAGCACTGTCAACCAAAGTTCGTGTTCATATAAGCAAACATGAAGAATGAACATTCAGAGTCCGTTCTTATAGCTTGATTTACTTAAGAAAAATTATATAAAGATTTTTTTTAATTAATTCAGGCAAAATTGCACCCTGCGAGTGCGACAAAGTGCGACTATGTATTTTGACAAGGCAGATATGAACAGACTCGTTTTGATATCATCTGTGTCGTTAACATTATTTACATCTGCTATGGCAGATACGATCCGTTCTGATGGCAGCATCACGGAATCACAGGCGCAAAGGAGTACCGTGTCATCTGCTCAGGCTGGAAAGCCCGCAAAGATTGTCAAACCAGCAGTTACACCATCGACATCAGTTTCGCCTGTGGTCATCCTGCCCGGTGGCCAAAACGCGCCAGCACCAGCCTCCTCCTCAGGCAAATAACCTCACACGGATAACATTATTCAATTTATGGCTGTTTCTCTTTTTGACAAATATGGTGGTGTGCCCACAGTGACGAGGATCGTCAGGGATTTCCATGAACGCCTGATGCGACGGCCTAACCTGCGCCGCTATTTCGAGCAAATGGAAGTCGACAGCATGATCCAGCACCACATTGCTTACGTATCCTATGCGATGGGCAAGCCCAATCAGGATTTCACGATGAAGACGATTCATGACCAGCACATGCAGGCTGGTGTAACCAAAGCGTCGTTCAATCATGTGACTGAAATTTTCCTCGCCGTGCTGGAAGACGAAGGGGTCACGCCCGAAGACATGGAGCAGATCGAAGAAACGCTGAAAGCTGTGCGCGGCGAAATCGTCAGCAAAGGGCTGGAAAAGTAAGCTCCCGCACTGAGAAGGCGCACAAAACGCAAATGCCCGCCAATGCGTCATTGGCGGGCATTTTCATGGGTGGCAACGCTTTATTTGAGTGGCTGCGTGAACTGCAGCATCAGCCCATTGAGGCCTAGCAAGTTAAGCTGAATCTGCTGCTTGCTGCTGAACTCCCATCCCAGTGAGGGGACAATAGCTGGCGAAAAACCGCCGTGGTTGAATGGCACCTTGTCCTCATATTTGCCCCGGTAGCCGTACAGCAGGCCGGCGGTCCATTTCACATACATCTGCGGCTGATCGAGTACGTTGCGGTAGATTTCGCCCCAGGGAAAGATGTAAGCGCTGTCCTGACCGAAGGAATTGCTGAAGAAGGCTGCACCCGCGAGCGCGCCATCGGCGCGCTCGCGCTCCACGCCAACCAACCACACATACTTGTGATCGTCACTGGGATGAAAATGCGCAGTGTAAGGCGACACCATGAGGTTGAGTCTATCTCCGGCCTTGGACGACAGATTGAAACCATCACCCCAGTCATACGCTTGCGCGGGAGACATCGAAAAAAAAGAAGTCGCTGCCACGCCTGCCATGGCTGCGCGCAAAAAGAGAGAAGTTTTCACGGATTGGTGCTTTGACTAGGTGGAAAAAAGATCAGGGTGCCAGGCACCCCGCGTCATTGGCCGGAACGGTAACATTTATTATTTGCAACGGCAACTGCGCTCCTTCAGACCGGTCCCGCCTATTCGACGCGGTCCGAGGAATCAAGATAACTTCTTTACAATGTCTTATTTATCTTTACAGCATCGCTCGACCTGACTACAGAGTATGAATGCTGTCGAATTTTTAACATTTGCCAACGCCGACTCACTGGATCCGCTCCCGATTCATGCACTCAACTCACGAAGCCGCCCCGCGCCGCTTGTTTTTTCAGCTCCTGGCCACGACCACTATCCTCAAGCTGTGGCTGGCGGCGGCGATTCCCTTTACGGGGGACGAGGCCTACTTTTATCTGTGGGGCAGCTATCCCGACTGGGGCGGCTATTACGATCATCCACCCATGGCGGGGTGGTGGCTCTGGGCCTTGCAGGGCGTGTCTTCATCGACGCTGTGGTTGCGCACTCCAGCCATTCTGCTATGGATAGCCGTCGCCTTCGGCATGATGGACTTGCTGCGGCGGCTGCAGCCAGATCACGCCGGCAAGTCCTGGATGCTGGGCAGTCTGTTTCTGGCGCTGCCGTTCACTTGGTCGCTCAACCTGATCACGACCGATACCCCGCTGATCCTGTTTCTCTTCTTCTCAGGCTATGCGTTCCTGCGCGCAGAGCAATCCGATGATCTCCGCTGGTATGCCGTCGCAGGCGTGCTACTCGGGCTCGCCCTGCTGTCAAAGTATTTTGCGGGATTGCTGGCGATCACCTATGCGGTGTATTTGCTCCCTCGCGGCCGCCGCGGCTGGCTCAAGCTGATTCTGATCGCGCTGTGCGCACTGCCATTCATGCTGCTGAATCTGGCATGGAATGCCACGCACTGCTGGAACAACATTCTTTTCAATTTGTATAACCGTAATGCGGGCTCACAATTCGATGCATCGCATCTCATCGTATATTTATTGATGATGGTCTACCTCGTCACGCCGTGGACGGGATTACGGCTTGTGCGCACCGGCGCGGTGCGCAGCTACTGGCCGCTGGTCAGTTTGTTCGCCGTACCGTTCGTACTCTTCCTGCTGCTCTCGTTCTACAAGACCATAGGTCTGCACTGGGTGCTGGCATTCCTGCCGTTCCTCTTCTTGTGGGCTGCGATATCGCTGGACACGGACATGCTTAGCAAACACCGGCGCTGGAACCTGTGGCTGGGCCTGCCGCACCTGATTGCGCTGCTGCTGCTCGCCTATCTACCCAGCAGCGCGATTCAGGGGGCCAAGCTGCATACCGACATCGTGATGCACCGAGAGGCGAAGGCACTCATTGGAATGCTTAGACAGGATTTGCCCACTGACGGAACAATCATGACGCCCTCTTACAGTTTCGCGTCTTTGCTGAGCTATCACGGCGGTAGCTACGTGCCGGTGTTTGGCGGCGGCAGCTTCCATGCGCGTTTCGATGACCATATGACGGATTTTCATAGCTTCGCTGGGAAGCCAATACGCATCGTCAGCACGCGCAAGATTGACCCCTCCAGCCTTGCGCCTTATTTCGACTCAGTGAACGTATCAGAGCGAATGCTGGACGGTGCACGCTTCTGGGTGGCGGACGGACAGGGTTTCCGCTTCGAGCCCTACCATGCGACGGTACTGAGTCAGGTGGCACAAACCTACTACCGGCTACCGACTTTTCTACCGCTGCATGGCTGCCGCTTCTTGGAGCAATACGGGTTCCAACGGCAGAACCGCTGACACCCTGACTCAGGTGTCGGTGGTCGTGGCCGACTTGAACGACCAGTGCTTGTGTCCCAGATAACTGGTGAATACCGGCACAGCCACGCCCACCGCATGCGCTATCTCGGGGATAAAGCGGGCCACACCCATCATCGGCAACAAATAAAAAGCCAGCAGCATGCTGATCGCCCAGGTCTGCAGCACAGCGATCAGGTTGACCATCACAAACCAAAATGCGCTATGACGCATCGGTTGTTCGCTATCGGTAAACACGAATAAACGCGCGAGCACGAATGCGGTCAGCATGCCGGTCAGATAAGCCAGCACGACGGCAGACGAAAAATCCGTCCATTGGTTGTAAACCATACGCGAACTGAAATTCACTGCCGCCGCAAGACCACCAGTGATCACGAAGACCAGGAACTGCCGCGACATGAATTGCCTGATCACTGTGCTGCCTCGCGTGCCATCTTGCGGCCAAAGCCGATACTCTCAGAAATACCCCGGTCCTCAGGGTAGTAATACGAGGTATCAGCGACCCACAGTCCCTTGACTGGCAAGGCCACCGGGGGCAACTTGTCGAGATAGCCCGGATCGCAGATCGGCTGCGCATGCCGATAGCGACTGGCTCGCATGTCGATGAAATCTTCATCGCGAAGTGCAGGATTGATCTTTTTCAGATAGCGGCGCACCTTGTCAAGGAATGCCTGATCGGGCTCCGCAAATGTCGGGTGCTCGCCCGGCATGTAAAAAGGCACGTACACAATGCGGTGATCCA
>JACCDM010180113.1_pt1 | contig 14812 bp, 8 predicted proteins | sample 7445851 | NCBI WGS metagenome assembly JACCDM01 (sample SAMN15323438, study PRJNA562643) | freshwater metagenome | isolation source: river surface water | place: USA:Blue River Watershed | collected 2017-08-16
ATATAATTTTACGTTGATGATTCATCACATCATCATATTCCAAGGTGTGCTTGCGAGAATCAAAATGAAAACCTTCTATTTTAGTCTGTGCATTCTCCAAAGACTTTCCGATAAATCTATTCTCGATCGGTTGATCTTCGGGTATACCAAAACGGCCCATCATAGTTTTGATTTTATCTGCACCGAAAACGCGCATGAGGTCATCCTCGAGTGACACATAAAATTGAGTCTCACCTGGGTCTCCTTGTCTACCGGCACGTCCGCGGAGCTGGTTATCTATACGTCGTGCCTCATGACGCTCAGTACCCAATACAAAGAGCCCACCTACACTTTTTATAAATTCATACTCTTCGGATGTAGAAGGGTTTCCACCCAGCTTAATGTCGATACCACGACCAGCCATGTTTGTGGCTATGGTCACAGCTCCTCGCACTCCAGCTTGAGCAATTATCTCTCCCTCTTTTTCGTGATTCTTGGCATTAAGTATAGTGTGTCGAACACCCTCCTGAGTTAAATACGCAGACAACAATTCATTTTTTTCAATAGAAATCGTACCTATCAATACAGGCTGACCCTTTGCGTTGACTTCCTTTACCTTTTTAGCAATAGCTTGAAATTTACCCTTTTCAGTTTGAAAAATAAGATCAGAATGATCTACTCGCACTATAGGCTTGTTTGTAGGAATAACTATAACATCCAATCCATACACCTTTAAAAACTCCTCGGCTGAAGTAAGCGCTGTCCCGGTCATACCGGAAAGCTTTTTGTAGAATCTAAAATAATTTTGAAAAGTAATAGATCCACTAGAACGAGTTTCTTTTTCTATTTTTACTCCCTCTTTGGCTTCAATCGCCTGGTGCACGCCCTCGCTCCAGCGTCTACCTGGTTGTAAGCGCCCGGTAGAAGGATCGACAATAATGACTTCACCATCTTTTACTACATAATCTTTATCTTTCAAGAATATCGCTTGTGCCTTCACTGCAGTTTCCAAATGGTGCACATACTTGATACCTTTTTCAGTATAAATATTTTCAATACCTAAAAGTTGTTCCGCCTTGGAAATACCTGCATCAGTAAGTTGAATTGTTCGAAGTTTTTCATCTACCTCATAATCTGCATCTTTCTTTAATTGCTTAGCAATTACATCAAATTTTGTATAAAAATCTTCAGAATCTCCTGCGGCACTAGATATAATAAGTGGAGTTCGCGCTTCGTCGATAAGAATAGAGTCAACTTCGTCCACGATAGCATAATGATGACCCCTTTGAACCAAATTGTTTACAGAAGTAGCCAAATTGTCACGCAGGTAGTCAAAACCATACTCATGATTTGTCCCATAAGTAATATCAGCTAAATATGCTTCTTGCCGCGTAGCAGGTTTTAAAAATTCATAAACTACCTTAAATGTTCCAACACCGTCTCGCTCCTTATCAGCTTCGGTGTGTTTTGGATCATATAAATAAGAAACATTACTTGAGTTAATAACTCCAACGGAAAGCCCAAGAAAATTATAAACCTGCCCCATAAGCACTGCTCCGATGCGAGATAGATAATCGTTTACAGTAATGATATGCACTCCCTTACCTTCTAGTGCGTTTAAGTACGCCGGAAGCGCAGCAACAAAAGTTTTTCCCTCACCAGTACGCATCTCGGCAATTTTACCTTGATGAAGTGCCATACCTCCGATCATCTGCACGTCAAAAAGGCGGACATTGTCAGTGCGTCGCATAGCTTCTCTGACAAGTGCAAAAGCCTCGGGTAAAATGTCGTTCAGGGCTTTCCTTTTATCTTCTGCCTGTGAAATCCTATCCTTAAATTCCTGAGTCTTTTTAGGGAAATCAGCATCAGAGAGCTTGGATAGCTCTGCCTCCAAACTGCTTATATTTTTAAGGGTATTTTGGCTATTTGCTATGAATTTTGAGCTTTCACTACCGAATATTGAACTAAATATAGACATACCTAATATATTAGCATAATTTGGGCTTAAACGAAAAAATCCCCGACCGAAGTCGAGGATTTTTTCCTGACCTACCTAATGGAGGTCAACACCTACTAAGCTCGCTTCTTCTTTGAAGCCTTCTTTGTAGTCTTCTTCTTTGCTACCTTCTTTGCTTTCTTTTTTGCTGCCATATTATTTGTCGTGCATCTATTCAAATATAATCAAGGAAAATATCAGAATAAATTTACGAAAATTAAATTATTAATTCTAGTTTGCAATAAAACGACCTAAAAATATTTCTAAAATAAATTAATTGAAAATATTTTAAATACTTATTGCAAGAACATATTAATTATCTCGCATCTCGACATCAAACACAATACTTTTTACAAAAAACTGTGGATAACCCACACACTAACTTTTATATCGCTTTTTAATTCTGCTAAGAAAATAATTTCAAAAAATAATTTTTCCAATCAAATGTACAGTTTAGTTGTGTATATATTGAAAAAGCAGAATAATATAAAAATAAGTGTGCGGGATAACTTTTTTATTTTTGCAAAAAATATTTTATACAAAACAAAACCCCGACGTAACGTCGGGGTTTTTTATTTTCATTTGAAGCGGGTGATGGCTAACCTCCAACATATGTGCCTATGTGAGTGCGACCACCCGCTACAGATAAAAACAAATTACTAAAATCCTCTTCACTTATTATAGAATACAACTCAAATAAACACTACTTCTGCCATACCAAGGCCCCCTTACTATATCCATAGCCTCCTCCCAACTTGTGCTCCTTGCCAAAATCGACAATTTCCAATTCTCCTTTTTTATTTCTAATTCGTTTTGCTTTTATAAGATCTGGGAAATTACCTCCTCTATTAGTACACCCACCTAAAATCTGACCTTCTTCAGCAGGCACCACGACCCCGTCAAAACCATTACGTGAAGCAAAATCAACAGCAACCTTGTATTGATGATCTAGAGCTTTTTCTGCACTAACTTGAGTCAGGAAGCTTTCAAATGGATTTGGACCTATCCAAAGATATTTTTTTCCAAGAGGTGCATCAATACGTAGATACATAGTTAGGCCGACGCATTTACCTGTTTCTTCATTTTTATCAACAGCTTCAAAATAATTTGGATTTTTCCACATAGATTCATCCCCAGCGATGCAAAGGTACGCCCCCATACGAGCATTTGTAGTTTCTTGTGTTTTTGTTATAAATGTACGGACAGGTCTTCCTTTGCTTGATTTTTTAACAATATTTTCTTTTGCACCACCCATTCGTGTTTCTTTTGCTTCTACCTCTGACACTTCTTCGAACTTACCTATTTCTCGGTTTATGGCACTCAAGTCTAATGAGAAAAGTTCTTCGAGTTTTCTGTTGATTCCAAATCGATACTGACTTCGTAATGTTCTTAGTTTTGGCACCAGCTCAAAAAAAAGATTTTTGTCAAACCTAATACGCACTGGCTCAAGGATACTAGAAACAGATTGCTCGAAGTTTTCTCGTTCTTCATCATTACCAAATTTAATATTTGAACCAAAGATATCTATCACTTGCTTCACAAGAACTTTGAATTTAGCGTCTTCGGGTATCTGTGGATTATCGAAGGTATTTTCAAATCGGCGCGAATGTTTAGGGTGAATAGAAAACGCACCAGCTAGACGTTCGCTTACAATGCCCGAACTAAGTTCTGACAAAGCTGACGGCAATATATCTTGGAGACGCTTTATAAACTCACTACGATCCGATTCATAGACGCGCTTTTTCTCTTCGTCATCTTTAGATTTATCTTGCGGCCCGTAAAGATCGGCCAGTTTCTCGATAACTAAACGGCGAGATTCCTCGAAAGGTAATTTCTTGTTGAAAATATTTTCTACGCTTTGATATTCGCGAGGCGTCATTTCAAATGATTCTGACGATTCTGAAAGAGCGCTACCGAATGCTTCGACAATGGTGTTATAATGTTTACCATTTTCAGCAATGTCTTCAAAAATATTATGACGGAGAACATGCTTCACATTTTCTCCATAAATATTGGAAAGCTCCTGTAAAAGCAAAAAACGCTGACTGGTTTCATCTTTATATTGCGCTACATCGCTTGCACTATGTTGAATGTACGCTTCAAGATTCTCATGGTAAGCGTATTTATATTCCACAATAAGATCCAACACTTGCTGGTTTGGAGAGAAATCAACTTCCCGCTCTTTGCGCAAGGCTTCAGTAACAAACAAAACAATCATTTTCTCTTTTGTACTTAAATCAGGGATACTCTGAAAATTAGAATCTGCGTAACGTTCAAAAAAATCATCAACTTTTTTATCAAAAGCTTCTTGAAGCAATTTGTTGTCCGGCCCCCGACTGGCAACAAATTCTCTGATGGATTTTAACCGTTGTTGATATTGAGCCAAGAGAGTCCTGTCTTCACTTTCTCCCTCACGAAGGCGATAACCCAAAAGACCGGTCAGGGTTACCGGGTAACCTTCTTTTTGGAAATCATATCCGGCCAGATGTTCTAATTTGTCCCCACATGCCAAGTTTTTTTCATGAGTAGAATAATTTCCTGCAGGAAACACATACTCAACAAGATATCGATATTCTGGAAGTTTGCGTTCTTCTAGAGGAATTTCTTTAGTTACAAGACGACTAGCATTTTTTTCAAGATCATCTATATAAGAGTCTGCTATTTCTCGTCCTTGATTCAGATGTAATTCTACATATTTGCGTGCAGTGGGAGAATGCAATATTTTCGTGCGTTCATTATAGTCTCGAATGGCAGATATCGTTGGCCCTAATTCAACAGAGGCGTCAAGTAATGGCACGTTTTTGCTGACAAGTTGTATAAAAATTTTTTCATTTCCATCACGAATCGCTAATGCTCCGATTTTTTCTTGTAGTTCCATTGGAAGTCGGGAAAATGAAAAACTATTATTTTTGCAGTTAAGCATGTTAGATATAGCAACTGGATACTCCATAAATGCAGTGGCTATCTGTGATTGCAATTGTGAATCAATTACTAGGTCGGGAATGGAACTCAGGTTTTTTGAAAAATTTATTAAAAATTCACTATTTTGGTTCGCCACAACATAACGCACGATTTGGATAGCAAGATCTGCGTTGCAACTTGCAATAACACCAATTTGCTCGATGAGTATGTAGATCTTGTTCTGATCCTCATCAACCAAGACATGTTCTATAAGTTCCTTGGCAACTTGAGCGTCAAAATCGAATATCGTTTTTATTTTACGTAAAAGCCTGTAAATGCCATCGGTATTGTTTGTAATCACTAGTTGACGAACTACCTCAGCACCAAGGTTTGCATCAATATTTGCGACTTCATGAATATTAGAAGCTAATTCATCTATACCCACTTGAATATTACCCGTGAGAATGTGCTGGACCAATTCCACCGCAAATATTTTATCAAAATTGCTTATTATGTCCAAATTTCTTGCGAAAATAGCAATATTCTCGAAGTTATTTGTTTTCATTGAGTGATGAACTAATGCTATTCCCATATCACCACTTATTTGAAAAATGTACCAAGGGTCTTTTGATAGTATCGCAATACCCTCCGGAAGATCTTCATCGATAATATAACGCCCTAGTTTTACAATTTGATCTGTCGTAAAACGCGGCTCTTCGTGCGACCCGCTTCCGTCTCCATGCATCCAGTTCTTTATAAGCTCGTAGATTACAAAGTTTTTCTTTTTTACTATTAAATTTTCAATAAAATCATCTGCGGTGGGTTCACTATTAAGTTTATTTGCATACCCTAATAACGTCCCACCATTTAAAATTAATGCTTTTGGATAATACCGGGCAATATCAAGAATAAAATTATTGTACTTGAAAAGAAGCTCTTCAGTTTTTAAATGAAGGGGTTTAGTCTCATTAGACGAATTTCGTATTCGTAAAAGAAAATCATATGGGGTTAGCGCGCCTCGAATATTGTTTTTATCAACTTCAGAGATCCTTACATGCTCTAAAAATGTTGCAAAATCGACTTTAGCATTTTTAATTTGATATATACCACTACTACCACGACCATCGCCATAATCTGGTAGACTATCATTAATTGCTTCTCCAATGATACCAAACACTTCCGCGCGACGTTCGCTCGATAAATTTTCAAAATCTTCTTTAAAAAAATCGAAACTTTTGACGATCGAATTGAAATCTTTCTCTAAAAAAATATTAAACAATTTCACCCTTTCTTCTGGGCTAATCGTTGCTTGTAGTTCAGGACTTAGTGGAGAAAAATATTTAAGAAAAGATTGATGTTCTTCTGATGACAAAAGCCGATGAAACGCTTTGTGGCGATTTTCAATTGAACCGCCAGATCCTCTATATCTGATGCCGATGGTGTTCATTGCGGAAAGATCTGGATGCGCTTCGATCTGCTCTGGAATAGAAGCTACCAGCTTATCGCAATATGCACTTCTTATTTTTTGACTTTCCTCAACTGACATGCCTTGCGCTATGCGTTCTCTGTAGCGTACTTCACTTCCGTCGTATATATTACGATACATTATTTCAAGAATTTTTTCTCCCAAATCCCATTCTCCATCGGGCATAAATTTCCACACAGCAAGAGCATGATTAAAGTCGTGTCGACTTAAGAAATGTTCAATAAACTCTTTGCCAAGGCTAGAGGCATGAGGATATTTTTCCGTTGAATTGAATAGCTGGTAATCTTTAAGCAGGTCATTCATCTTACTAATCAACGGTTCGCCAATAGAAACCTCTGCACTTGATGCCCAGTCATTCCCTCCATTTTTCTTGTTGATTTTCCTTTGGCGTTCCCAAGCACGATCAAATTCCTTTTTAATACTCTCTGTTCGTTTGAGGAGTTCCTTTGCAATCTTTGGATTATCTTTGATCGCCAATTCTTCGGCTCTTTTTTTGGCGCGCCAAGATTCAAATTCGGCTGCTTTTTGTAAAACAACTTCACCAGCACAACTTACTACTCCTTCTATACCAGATTTTACGGGTTTTTTTCCAAGTGGGTTTGATTCAAGCATTTATTAAAATAGCAGTATTTATATATAAATCTACTTCCTTAGTATATCACAACAAAAATCCTAAAAATTAGTTGTGTTTCTCACCTATCTGTTCTCTCCACATTGCAAAATAAAGACCCTTTAAGGCGAGCAGTTCTCCGTGCGTTCCAGATTCTACGATATTCCCCTTCTCTAAAACATATATTTTATCAGCATGCATGATAGTAGAGAGCCGATGTGCAATCAAAATTATAATATGGGAGTGTGATTTTGATATTTCTCGAATAGTTTTAGAAATTTCTTCTTCAGTTAAACTATCTAGCGCAGAAGTCGCTTCATCGAAAATTAAAATCTTTGGTTTACGTAAAAGTGCTCGGGCGATGGACAGCCTTTGTTTTTCTCCACCAGAAACTTTTACCCCTCCTTCACCTATCAATGTGTCGAGTCCATCACCACCACGCGCGAGTAGATTTTGACATTGCGCTTTATTCAAAGCATCTAGACATTCTGCGTCGGTTGCGTTTGGTTTTACGAAAAGTAAATTTTCACGAATCGTTCCAGCAAAAAGTTGAGTGTCCTGTGTGACAAAACCTATCTGGGCCCGCAATTCTTCTTTGTTTACATCAGCAAAAGAAACTCCGTTGTAAAATACCTCCCCAATGGTAGGTGTGTATAGTCCGACTAAAAGCTTTACCAGGGAAGTCTTTCCAGAACCAGATGGTCCGACAAAAGCTATGGTGTTACCCTTTTGTATTTCATAAGAAATATTTTTTAAAGCATCATCACCCCCGCTTCCATATTTAAAAGACACGTCATCAAACTTTAAGGATTCGACAGTGCCGATAGTCTTTGGCTTCTCGGCTTTCTCTTCTTTGGGTGTTTGCATTAATTTACCAAAACTAATGAGTGAAGCTTCAGCTTCACGATAAGTAGTGATCACATTACCAAGTTCTTGCAATGGGCTAAAAATATAAAAAGAATAAAACAAGAGAGAGAAAAACTCACCGAAAGTTATTTCTTTTACAAAAATCAGATACAACATGAAAAACATAATACCGGTACGCAGAAAATTCACCACACTTCCCTGTATAAAAGACATGGATCGTATGTACTTCAATTTTTTTAGCTCAAGTTCTAGTATCTTTTCGGTAGTAGTATTCAAACGTTCGATTTCTTGATTTTCTAATCCCAGAGATTTTACCAGCTCAATATTGCGTAGTGACTCGGTCGTAGAACCAGCCAAGGCAGTAGTTTCCTTGACTATCAAAGTCTGGATGTCCTTAATTTTTTTGGTTAAAACAGAACTGAGTAGTCCCAAGAAAACAGGTACTATAAAAAACACAACTGCAATCATCCAGTAAACATTTATAGAATATATGGTCACAAATATAAAACCAACTAAAGACACGAAAAGAATATTTACAAAAGCAGCTATAAATTTTTCACTATCAACTCTGGCTTTTTGCAATTTCCCCAATGTCTCCCCACTCCGCTCATCTTCAAATACACTAAAGGGTAACGAAAGAGTGTGCGCCACGCCATCACTATATAAATCTGCCCCTACCCGCTGACTGACTCTGTTTAGATAAAAATCTTGAAAATTTTTCGCCACTCGAGACACAAAGGCTACGAAAATAGTTCCGAGTAGCAATAAACCGACTCCATAAAGAAAGCCACTTTTAGTATAGAGCTCAGGCTTGGTGGCATAATTGTCCACCACATGGCGAAATATATATGGATCGAGCAGAGAAAACACTCGATTTATGGTTGCCAAAACCAAGGTCAACACGCACAGCTTCCAATATTTTTTTAAGTATGGGTAAAGTATCTTCATGTTTTTTATGAATGAACATTATATCACGAAATAGCAACAACTAAACTAACTAAAAATACCTATGATTAGCCATAGATTTAAGAACGCAATGAGTAGCGCGATAGCCCAAGACAAAAAAGTAACTACCTTGCCATTGGCAAATTCTCCCATCACCTTTTTGCTACTAGTGAATGCCACCAACGGAAAAATAGCAAACGGTAATTGGATAGAAAGTATCACCTGGCTCAAGATCAGCAGATCCGTCACACTCCTGTCTCCATAAGCTGCAATAAAAATTACGGCTGGAATAATAGCCAACAATCTAGTGATCATCCGGCGCATCCATGGTTTGATTCGCAAATTTATAAAACCTTCCATGATAATCTGGCCAGCCAATGTCCCGGTAATAGTCGCATTTTGCCCGGAAGCCAGCAGAGCCACCGCAAACAAAATACTAGCTAGGCTCGTGCCGAGTAGTGGCGCAAACAACTTGTAAGCTTCTTCTATTTCAGCGACATCTTGATATCCACTAAAATGAAAGACCGCAGCGGAGACTATAAGTATCGAAGCATTCACAAACAAAGCGATAGTCAAAGCAAAGGTAGAATCGATAGTAGCAAATTTTATCGCTTCTTTTTTTCCTAAATTTGTTTCTTCATAATTTCTAGTCTGCACGATGGCTGAGTGTAGATATAAATTATGTGGCATGACTGTCGCTCCCAAAATACCGATCGCTATATACAACATTTCAGGGTTAAAAACTATTTGCGAAGTTGGTATAAAGCCAGCAAACAATGGGCCAAGTTCTGGCGAAGACAAAATGAGTTCTGTCACAAAAGCTAGAGTGATAGTTCCCACCAAGGTCACCACCACAGCTTCAATATATCGAAAACCTTTGTTCTGTAAAAGAAGAATAATAAACACATCGAGCACAGTAATGATGACACCCCATAATATCGGAAGGCCGAACAAAAGATTGAGAGCAATAGCCGAGCCGAGAACTTCGGCCAAGTCACAAGCCATTATCATGATCTCGGCCATCAACCACAAAAACACTGCGGTCTTTTTAGAATATCTCTCGCGACAAATTTGAGCCAAGTCTCGCCCGGTGACAATGCCGAGCTTGAGTGCCAAGTGTTGGAGAATCATAGCAAAGAAATTTGAAAGCAAAATCACCGCCAAGAGTGCATAACCAAATTTTGCTCCACCAGCGAGATCGGTCGCCCAATTTCCCGGATCCATATAACCAACCGCAACCAAAAAACCTGGTCCGGCATAGACCAATAATTTTCTCCAAAATGAATAGTGTGATGGAATAGCGATAGACTTGTGCACTTCTGGTAGACTCTTGTCCATCACGTGTTCCTTGTCCCAACCCAATGATTCAAATAAATTTACATGTGTCATAAACTTAATAATTTAAAAAATAATAAAATTATTCCGAAAAACGAAAAAAATTAAAGGAGAAAATCTGGCCCGCCTGCATCAGCTATGCTGAAAGCATTGCGGGCAGGAAAACTAACATAACTAACGAGGAGATACTCAAGTGCTACATACAGTATATATGAAAATAAAATTTTATGCAATAAAAAAGTACTATGGTCGCTTCAAAAGTGGCAAAACAGCTTTTCTGACTTCGGGATCAAAACGATCGTACACCCAATAATTTGGATCAATTTCCTGATTGGTGCTCCTTAAAAAATTACTGAAATCTACTGCTACTTTTTCAACCGCATTTCTCGCAGCTTTATATGCTTCTTCGCCTTGAGTTTGCTCTACTGCATACAAAAGTCGAAGGACGCTTTGCATGGTTTGATATGTATATCTCTGATTTATTTTTAAAATTTTCCATTCATATTCCGAATGTTGTTCTGGTTTTTCTTCAGCCCAACTCACCCCCAGCTCTTTAAAAAAAGCAGTCACCGCCTGACCAGCGCCATTGCATGTAAATTCTGGGCAAACTTTCCAACCATCATCTTTTAAACTTCCATATATATTGCAGGTATAAATTTTTTGGTCTTCTTTTGGTTCAGTTACAAGATGTGAACATGGCAAGCCTGCTGGTTTGTCGGTGGATATCGGGAAACCATCCACTCGTCTGTGTTTGTGAGCCATACAGCAAAGACCTTGGCAATTTTCACAATCATGAGTTAATTTTTCTGGGACCTTAATTGTAGGAATTTCTTCGTTCATACAACATATTATACAAAAAAACTTACATTAAAACAAAAACGGCGCACCTCGCAGGGTACGCCGTCTCGCACAGATTAAGAGCTTTTTTCAGAGTGCTCTTTCCATACTCTTTTGAGTTAGCCCGGGATCATGCTGCCGAACTTCTCTCCCCAGACCTTACCCCGGCCAGTCTGCAGGAATGCCCTATACGCGTACGTCAGAGCGAAACCGACGAACAGGAGCTTGTAGGCAATCCCTGTGAAGGGAATCTCGTCGGGGTGATGGCCGAAACCGTTCTGGACGATTCCTCGCACCATGTAGTACATGATGAACGAGAAAACGAAGAACATCGACAACTCGCCATTCCTGGTCACCCAAGCGACGAACGCCTCGGAAGACATGATCAGCTTGGACCCAACCACGAGAATCAGTAGCAAGATAACCATACTTGCCACGATGTTCGCGAACATGACCCAGCCGTCCCATCCTTGAGCCGCCATCCACTGAACCTTTTGCATCACTGAAAAGAATTCATCAACCGAAACGTTGTGGTAGAGCATGAGGGACGCCGCACTTATGAGGCTTTCATTCAGAATTACCCCATGCGCCTCATGGTCGTCACCGCCTTCTTCGTCTTGGAGGCCTTTGGTGATGAAACCCAGGCCAAGCACCGAGCTCACAACGATCATGAACCAAGTGCTGATGTGTGCGAGAGAGGAAAAGACTCCTCCAAGCAGCATGATGACCAGCCCCAGTGTACCGTACATCCAGTGGGCCAGCACGATCATCAGAACGACCTTGAGGCGTCGTTCAGGCTTCACGAACACCAGAGCTACTGCAAGAAAAAGCAGCGCATCGACCGAGACCATCCACCCCCCAATCAGGGAGTTGATTACGAAAACGGTCCAGACAAATAGAATTGGCATGTTGCCAAATTTCCTTTCGTTGTATCGGATTTTCAGGTCCGACGGGGTTTATTGGATTGTCGAGAAACATGAACCGCCCTTCATGGGCCATCCTCCTCTCTCCAAGTAAAAGTATAGCACAATTTGACCTGAAAGTCAAGCTGTGTTTTGATACATAAATAAACAAAAAAAGCCTTTTTCGATAAGGCTATTTTACTAATTGTTTTAAACTTGCCCCATAGTGAGCTTTGCTCTACTACTGGGTTTTATTTCCGAGTTGCAGACCAGATAGTCCAAATTCCAATGATTATAAAGAGAATTCCAGAGGCGATGCTCAAATATTTTACATTTACTCTGGTTTGTAGATATCCACCCAAAAAACTTACCAAAAAAGTAGCTACGAGTAATGCCGCCCCTGATGCAAAAAATGTGAGCCACTTACTATGAGTAGCAGCGAAACCAAGAGTAGTCATCTGACTCTTGTCCCCTATTTCTTCCGAAAACGTTATAAAAAATATTTTAATGAATTCAAGCATAATTTAAATATTAACTTTCTCTAATAAATGCTCCACTACCTGATGCATTTTTGTTCCGACAAGTTCGCAAACTTCAGACAAATGTGAACCAGCTTTTAAATCCGGAGTCAATGATACTCCTAGTAAGTACACCCTCCCTCTTTTATTCATAACAAAATCAGATTTTAAATAATGCTCAGCATTTATATGTGAATGTATTTCGCGAGCTAGATCTGCCAGCTTTTCTTTATCTTCATTGGAAAAAATTCCGTAAACATTGCCGAGTGGAAAAGTATACAAGCCCTCACCTCGAAAGTCTCGCACCGAGTGGAGTGAGGCAATTTTCCCTTCGATAAATTCTTCTACTAAAATACTCTTTTCGTGTTTCACTCCGTCTTCAATAGCACCCACAAGTTCATCAAAAGTTTTGGCGAGGTGTATACCCATACTAGTGTCCGGCGTAAAAGATTTTACGATCCATGGTGCGCCAAATTTTTCGTGAACTTCTTTAGCTTTTTTTATTGAATATCTTTCTCGTGGACCGTCGAAGTCTTCTTGATAAAGTGGTAGTACCATGTGCCTCGGCATCGGCACATTGATTTGCTTCATGTGTTCACGTAAAAGTTCTGCGCTGTTTTCCAAAACATCCGAATAAGAACTCGCCCCTATCATAGGCATAGAAAAACTTTTAAAAATATTAGAATTTTCATGATCCGCCACATTCCAAACGATATCTACCTTGTGCACCAAATCATGCGGAGTCTCTGGAAGTCCACCCACATACCATACGCCTTCCTTATCAACCAAAATATCAACCACACTATACTTGTCCGCTAATTTTTCGTTTATATGTTTTATTATCTCCCCGCCTTTTTTAAGCGAAGCATTATAATGCTTCCCTTTTCCTCCTCGCAGTATTCCAACTCTTTTTTTAGTAATTGCTGCCACCTTTATATTTTATCACAAAAACAAAAACACCACTCTTTCGAATGGTGTTTTTTAGGAGGTTGTCCCGATACTTTGTATCGTGGAAGCTCGATTTTCCAAATCGGCTCTGTACTTTGTTTTGTTTCGTTCCCCCCGTAAAATCCTTACGGACCACGGGGTTGTCGCGTTACAAGCGTTAGCTTGTTTTACGCGATAACTTTTTTATTTTATATGTCTTTCCATATAGTCCAATCCATTTTAAGTTTGGATACAAACTATTGCGCGCTCAATTGAGGCGTGCAATACCGACTCACGTGATCGCGTAAAAATAAATTCTACGCGACCGTTTTTCAAATTGAATTAATCCACGAGCAGCTTCCGCTACCCGTGCCTTGTTACGACTTAGTCCCTGTCACCGAGCTTACCTTAGGCCCTGCTTATGCAGAGACTTCGGGTACTCCCGGCTCCCTTGACTTGACGGGCGGTGAGTACAAGACTTGAGAACGTATTCACCGCAGTATAGCTGACCTGCGATTACTAGCAATTCCAACTTCATGAAGGCGAGTTGCAGCCTTCAATCCGAACTGAGGCCATTTTTAAACGATTAGCTCAGAGTCACCTCGTCGCAACGCGTTGTAATGGCCATTGTATTATGTGTGTAGCCCAGGGTATCAAAGGGACATGCTGACCTGGCGTCATCCTCTCCTTCCTCCCCCGCCTGAATTCACGAATACAGGTTCTAGTCTTTAGTGACTAGTTAACTAGTACCTAAAAACTAATTCCTGCGCATTCATGCGCTCGGGCGGGGGCGGTCTCGTGTGACACTTGTAACACACAACGAGGGTTGCGTTCGTTAGCCCACTTAAGGGTACAATTCAAACCACGAACTGACGACGGCCATGCATCACCTGTCCTACTGTCTTGCGAGGGCCAATGTTTCTAAAGGCTTTCAATAGGATTTCTAACCCTGGTAAGGTTCTTCGTTTACCATCGAATTAAACCACATAATCCACTGCTTGTGCAAGTCCCCGTCTATTCCTTTGAGTTTTAGCCTTGCGGCCGTACTTCCCAGGCGCTTCTCTTAACGCGTTAGCTAAGGCTCACAGAGGGTCGATACTCCGTAAACCGAGAGAAGATCGTTTAGGGCGTGGACTACTGGGGTATCTAATCCCATTCGCTACCCACGCTTTCGTGCTTCAGTGTCAAATATGCGCCAGTGTACTGCTTTCGCTTTTGGTATTCCCCATGATATCAACGGATTTCACCCCTACACCATGAGTTCTGTACACCTCTCGCACTTTCAAGTTCTGCCGTATCTTTTGCGGATCCCAGGTTAAGCCCGGGGCTTTGACAAAAGACTAACAGAACAACCTACGCACCCTTTACGCCCAATTATTCCGGATAACGCTCGAGGCTCCCGTATTACCGCTGCTGCTGGCACGAGTTTAGCAACCCCTTATTCATCGGGTACTATCACACCGCCTTGCGGCGGTTTTCTCCCCGATAAAAGATGTTTACGTGCCGAAG
>JACCDM010485078.1_pt1 | contig 14785 bp, 11 predicted proteins | sample 7445851 | NCBI WGS metagenome assembly JACCDM01 (sample SAMN15323438, study PRJNA562643) | freshwater metagenome | isolation source: river surface water | place: USA:Blue River Watershed | collected 2017-08-16
GCCGAAATCATAGACCAAACAATGGATGTTATATATAAAGCAACTGGATATAAACCCGATACAACATATTATGATAGTTTTATCTACACTTTGCGCCATATAAACGCGCTGGATTTGTTTCATAAATGTTTAGCTTTTGGCAAAGACTCTAAAGTTGTAAAAGCTGCCGTAGATACTATCAAAAGTGATAAAATCAATCTTAATTTTATTGCTTCTATTGAGAAAAAATTAACTGAAGCAAATTATAAAGCTAGCGTTGTTTTCAGCATAGTAAAAACTCTATTTGGCGACCAACGCGCTGCCAAATTACGCACTGAATCGGGGAAAAGCGGCATTAACGGCGATTTAGTTCTAGAATTCTTAACACCGCGAGAACGCGAATACGTAACAAACGAATTAAAACGCCGCGAATCATATCTATTAGCAATTTCGGGGAATAAATGCCCGCATCTTCATGCACTGCGCAAATTACGCGGAGCTAAATCGGACGAAGAAAGCACACGAGCTTATAGCGAAATCAAAGGATTTTTCCCGCGAGGGATTTTAGGGGGTAGATCATTAAAAAAGCCAAATTGCGGAATTGTATTAACTGGTGGCGCAGATGTACCAAAGTTGGGCAAAGACATGATCAAATGTAATGTTTGCAACTTTGATTTGATTTGCCCGCATTTGATAGAGATTATTGAATTGAAAATACATAAGATGCCACCTAACCAAATTCGCGCATCTATAAATAAATATATTGATGATAAACCTTTGCATGAAAATTATTATTGCAAAATTTGCGGCGAATTCTTAGTGACTTCAGATGTTTATGATAATTCCATGACCGAATCAGATGCGCGCACTTATAGTAATATTGCGGATGAACTTAAAACTTTGATGTGGAGTGAAATAGCCGGGATTATTAAATATTTGGATGTAAGCGTGTTTATTAATATCCCTAAGCTTATTTCTAGCGTTATTACTGGGATTTATGATTTCATTTTCGAAATAGAAAAACAACTCATTAGATCCAAGACAAATACTGCGGATGATGTAAATAATAAAAAGAAACTATTTATCGTAGTTTATGCATACGCCTATATTATTGATATGATTATGAAATCAGAAGGTGCTGTGAAATTTAAAGCGTTTTCTAATATTGATAAGCCTAAACCATCCGATTTAGTGCAATTTGTGAAATACGCGGTTATCACCATTATAAACACAAAAAATATTATAATCAATCAAATCGCAAATATAACAACAGATCAGATTGTTGAAAAAATACGGGATGCTTATAAGAATATTGCGGCTTTAAAACATAAAAAACATGATATTAAATCGGAAGAAGAGGAAGTGGATCTTTATGCTCTTTTATTTAATGATCCGCTTTATCAATATTATTATTACATCAATATGCTTGGAAGCGGTAAAGCAAGGAAAAAACTTACTGATTTACGCGATAAAGCCGATTATATTATTGGCGAAAATCTAGATACTAAAAATGAAGAATCTGCGAAAAGTGACAAGTCTAAAAAAGGCGACAAGTCTAAAAAGTCTAAAAAATCTAAAAAGAGTGAGAAGGGTGACAAGTCTAAAAAGGGTGAAAAGTCTAAAAAAAATAAAAAAAATACCAAAATAGACAAGCCACTTTTCGAGATAGCCAAAGCGCCAAATTTCTTCAATGACAATGACATTACAGCCTTTGAAACCGTTGCTAAACAATCAATCAAAGCCGAAAATCTAGACAAAATAATCCGCGGTTATAAGAAAAAATCGTTTGTGATGCTTTATGAAAATTTGCGTAAACGTGTGTTTAGTAAATTTATTTTTGAAAAAGATACAATTCAATCAACAAATAAAAATGATGTTTCTAATGATTTAGAAATTTCCAAATTATCAAAAGAATTTATTGAGGCTGAAAATGCTGCCAAAAAAATTAAAACATGCGAAAGCTTTTTATATAATTGGCTCGAATTAAGCAGAGTTATCGGAGTAAATAGTTGGGAAAGATTCGCCGGTTTTTATAGCAATAGTGGAATGCCCCGAAAAATGCGAGATTTTGCTAGAATTCCGATTAAATTAGGAAATTTATTCGATGAAAATGGAATTGGCCACAACTTTGGCAAATTTGTATTTGCGGCAAAAGCTGATGGTCCGCAAGTAGAGCTATCTGCGGCCGATTTAGGTAATAAAGCGCAAAAAACATCATCGCTAACCGATCTTGGGGATTTAATTGGCCGCAAGTGCTCTATTTGCGGCGTTATGGAAGAATCCGCCGCTAAACTGGATGAATCGCGCATTATTTCCGCGCTTAAAAATAAAACTATTTCTGATAATTTCTTTAAGTTTTATTTGAATCGATGCCCTTTTCAGGCCGAAATTTCGCAATCGAAAAATTCAGCCGCAAAAATTGCAACCACGACGCATAATTGGGTTTTAGTTACAAACGGCCGAGATAGCGAGTGTTCGCAATGCAAATTGTTGCAATCCACGCAATATAATGTGATGTCAACCGGGAAACAATCGCAAGAAGCAAAAACCTACTACGAAAAATACCGCGACGCATATTTACTCGAATTAGCACATGATCTCGAAATAAAAAAACCTAAACCAACAGTTAAAGCGGTGCTATATAAAGTTCCTAGCGATTCCGTCGCTAAATTAGAAAAATGGTCATTTAACTACAACAATATCGCGGATTTATCATCCCAATTAGGCTTCAATGCAAACGCTTTCATGTGTATAGGCGCCCATGAAAAGGTCGAATATGAAGATATTAAAAGCGGGAAATTTACGCCCGAATTAATTGAGAATTACGATAATACACGGTTTAATTATATTTTGGGCTATATTCAGCTTTTTATTTCGGAATATAATAATGTGCGGTATTATCATTTTATTTTGAAACCATCAGATGATATTAAAAACATAGTTGAATCATCGCAAATTAAAAAACACGAAATAAGCGAATTAGAGAATTTGGCGGAAATTGGGACTACTTTTTCCGAAGATTATAAAAATGCTAGGCGAGTATTGCGGCCAAATATATTAATTGAATATTTACTTGAAACCTTAGCAACCTATGTTTCGGCGGCGGCGAACGGCTACACTGCATTAGCCAAAGCAAAATCAGCTGATACAGCGTTAGTTGCCGCGGTCAAAACACTATGCAAAAATTTCGCCGTAGGGTTTGTAAAAAAAATGCTTAGACACGAAGAATTAAAAACCGCATATACGCAAATTAATTGGAATGTTTTTAAGTTAAAAGATAATAAATCCGTTGATGATATAATCGAAACCGATAAATATGATACCAATTTAGACGAAGAAGCGGGCATCGAAAACGCGGAAGACAAAGAACAAAATGCAGATGAAAAAGACGAAGAAGAAAAAGAAGATGAACGCGGCGATACGCTTGATGTTATGAAAAATAAATTTGATATTGATTTGGATCCAGATCAAGATTTTGAGGACTTTGATAATGAAATTGGCGAAGAAAGCGAATTATTATAATGTTAGGTAGTTATAAACAGCTTAAAGCTTCAATAACCGGCCAATTGCTTCTTCGCGGGATTCGGCTAATTTTACTGAATCTATCCCGGGTGTAGGAATACTTTTAATAGCGCATTTTGCAGAAGATGTATCATAGAACATAAACATATATTTTTTGATATTATCAGCTTTTACTACGCCCAATTTTTTTTGTGTTTTGCCTACGCATATTATAGAAATAGCCCCTGCTTCATAAGTCAACAATTGCCGCAGCGTTCTCCCAGTTAATAATTGCTTAGCTGTTGTTTCAGAAATCCCAGGGATTGTTGATAATAAGCGTTCTTCGGTGCGCTTATCGATGCTCGATAAAGCACGAATTATATTTTTGTTGATTTTGATACCTTTCGGCAATTTTGTCAAATCTATGTTGTGATATATAATTTCAGCTATCGACCATTGTGTTAGGAAAATATCTGCTGATACAACCGTAATACCCCTAAATACAGACCACATTTCGCGTAAAATATCTTTATCTGATTTTATTTCGCGTGTTGTTAGTTGGGCGGTGCAATTTGTTGGGATTTTTGGCTCTTCATTTGGCAAAACCGCGGGTTGTAATTTATCGCCCTGTAAGTTCTCAACTTCAAATTCTTTGGGTTGTAATTCGTTGGCCTTAATTTGCTCATCGTTATTATTGACATTATTGACATTATTGATATAAGGCGGTTCCTTATCCTCAATAATAAGTGGCTTATTTGACAAACTAACCATGGATTTATAGAATCTAATTAATTTATAAACAGTATCCAACGTATTAAGCGTATTAATCAGCATTATATTGTCGCGTATCATCATATGATAAATCGCGCTTTCGAGCTTCACATATGGAATTCCGCCAAAAAACGCATTTGGTTTCGGCGAAACTGGCCCTTCTAAAATATAAAACAAGGCACACCCCGTTTTGTCGCGTAAATTCATCATTTTAGTTTTATTTTCGTAGCGGCCGTCTTTAAGCGAAGAAGCTAAATCTTCTAGTGTTTTTCGCTCAAAAACTGCGATTATTTTATTTAAAACTGTGTCTACTATGGCGTAGTCTCCAATTTCGATTCTTTTAATTGAAAAATTAATATCAGAAGCTTCAGTGCTTAAATGTGGAAAAACTGCTCGTTCTCTATCATCCACAACCAACAATAGATCATTGTTGGTTCCATTTTTGGTTTCATTTTTGTTTTCATTTTTAGATGTTAATTTTCGCGACGCCATTTATAGTCAAAGCGGGTATTTTTTACAATAATGCGAGTTAACTTTAAATTAGAAAAAATTAATCATATTTTGTATAAATAAAGTTTGGTTAAAAATATATATTGGCGTAAATGTCAGACGATGAATATTATAAATATTTTTACACTGCTGAAAGTCTAGAAAAAAAAGAAGATATAAAAGATTCATTTTCTGATGAATTTTTGATTAAAGGCGGGTATGAAAATGAAGCAGAACCGGTAGCAGAAGCAGAACCAAAACAACAAACATCTGATATGATTGGGAAAAGTGTGTTAAAAGATATCATCAACAAACAACTAGATAAAGAATGGGATATGGAAAAAATTATAATGAAATATCAATTATCGCCCGAACAATTGGATAAAATTTTATATGAAAGCAAAGGATGGGAATCGCAAATAATAGGGGGCGAAGACAATCATCAAGATTCCATTGTTGTTGGCGGATATATTGATCTTGAAAATTTTAAAAAAATGGTTAACAATTATTTGCGATTATTTGAAATTTCATGGGATTTCTTAACGCGATATTTGCGAAGTTTTCAAATAATTGCGGAAGTCACCGAAAATGGCGGCGAAAATAGATTTCTACCAAAAACAAATTTAACACTCAAGCAAAACGAAGAAACTTTATCGCAATTTTTAAAAATCATAGAAGAAATAAGACACTCCGCGGAAGTTCCGCTATCTTTTTCCAACATTAAGATAGATAGGAAAATATTAGAAGATTTTTTGATGAATACAGGAATTCAACACCATCATCGGGATTTAACAAAATTAGTTCAAACAGAATCAACAAATGCGGCTGATTCATTGATAAAAGCGGCCAAATCTGATGTATTCGCGAAACATGCCTTTATTAATGAAATATATAAGTATGATTTACGCGATCCCAAACGGTTTTATTCGGATGGAATTCACAAAAATGCGATTAATAAATATGCTTTTTATAAAAAATTTATTGAAAAAACAACATCAACATTAGGTGAAAATTTTATAGATATTTTGATAAGTATCTATAAAATTTTAATGAATTGCATGGATTATTATGAAACGCTTAAAAAAAATGATCCGAGTTTTGTAATCCCGGAATTAGAAGCAAATTTTTCAACACGCGATCAAAAAATTTATATTAAGTTTTTAGAAGATGTTAGGAAATTTTTGAGAAATCCAAACCAAAGAAACGCAGCAAATTCTAAAAATTTAATTAAGAAAAATATCAACAGTTTTAATTTTAAAACACAATCATTACCTAAAAGCGAAATAATTGCGGTTGAAAAAGACAAAATAGTAGAAATTATTTCGGCCGAAAAAGGATGTAATTTAGGGCTAGAACCTAATGTTTCGGGGTATTTGAATATCGCTGATTTTATAGAAGAACCAAAAGATGAAATTGTTGAAAAAACCCCAGAAGATATTTCAGAAGATATTGTTGAAAAAATCCCAGAAACAATTGTCGAAAAAATCCCAGAAACGATTGTTGAAAAAACGCCAGAAGATATTTCAGAAGATATCTCAAAAGATATCTCAAAAGATATTGTTGAAAAAGTAGAAGAACCATTCGATATTATGCATATGATTACAGATCCAACTAGTTTAGCAACTTTAATAACTCCAGTTCCGCCACCTCCGCCAGAAAAGGTTCCAGTTCCACCGCCGGCTCTGTCAATCCCAGATTTTAAAAAATTTGTAATTACGCCGCCAGCAAAGATTCCAGATGCTCCGGTTGCTCCATCAATCCCGGATTTTAAAAAGTTCATAATTACTCCACCAGCAAAGATTCCAGATGCTCCTGTTCCTATGCCAATCCCGGATTTTAAAAAATTTGTAATTATACCACCGAAGCAGATTCCAGTTCCTCCTGTTCCTCCAGTAATTCGCGGATTTAAACCCTTAGTTATTCCGCCGAAACCAATTGTTAACACTGGTTTTGCTTCAGCTAATTATGGATTAATTATTAACAATGAAATAGATGATTCTTCGATTAAAATACCAATAGAATACAGAGTATTGCCAAAATTATCCGAAAAAAAGGATCCATATCGTATCAAAGTAATGTTTATTATGGCATATAACATTTTACATACGGCCGGAGAAGTAGGCGGTAAAACACTATCTGATCTTGCGCAATATGTTGGGAGTTTTAGCGGAAAAACTGATCAATTTTTAAATGATTTAATTTTAGAATATTTGACTAGCGCCGGTTTTACTTATGCATCGTCCGACGCCTTGTTTGTTTATGTTAAATATTTAAAAAATAAGGGAATACCGTTAATTGATCGGAGTGATATTTATAACTTCGTAAAAGCATACGATATTTTGACCGAAAAAATCTATAGTTCGAAAATTTAAAAAAATATAAATTAAATTTTATATACTGTGGAAAATATAGTATATAAAAAGCATAATTTCGTTAGAAAAAAATGGATTATAATATTTATCAACGTGTAAAACCCACAGAAATTCATTATAATATAGATATTGGGTTACCATACGGAGAAATCCCAAACGAAGCCCTTGTCAAAAAATTCGAAGAAACAGCAGGATTACGAGACAGCGAGGATTTATATGATGATTACGTTCGCGGAACGATTCGGGATAATTCGCCAGATGTTGCATCTTTTGAATCAGATCAGCCGCGGCGGAATTATAATTCTATGGGGTATTTGAATTTGATTCATTATGGCGGCCGTGGCGAAGAAAACTCACCATCGCATCGCGAAATGTTTTTAGAACTCACGGAACGCGAACCACGCGGTATTGCAACCGATCCAGATTTTAGGCGTTTGGCCGATCAGCAAGAATCTCGTATGAGATTCAAGCGATTTAGTGCTGATGCCGATAACTCAGTGCATGAAGGCCGCTGGTCAGAACTAGAAGCCTATTATAAAGCCCGTGTCGCTGTGCAAAAAGCAGTGCAACCACGCGCTATGATATTTTCCACAGCTTTTGATGGACGGCGTGAAGGATTGCGTCGCGAAACATATCCGCATGTTTCTTTCGTTAATAAAGTGGAAGAAGATATTAATAGATTTAGGCCAGATTCGCAAGCATTTGTGGATTATATTTCTGATTATGCGCTGAATCCGCAGAGACATGTAACAAAAATTAGTAATGAAATTATTCGTAATTCCCGCCATTATAACATGTTTACAACAGATCACGAATTCAAAGTGGCGTATTACGGCGATAATCCACGCAAGCAAAAACTAGCCTCCTTTAAGTCGCATGTGAAAGATTCCGATATGAGTGAGTTCTCGACGGCTGCGGAAGGGACTGAAGATCCTACTATGCTCTTTAAATCGGCTGGATTGCTTATGGGCGCTATCGTCGCGCAAAAGCATAAAAGTGGCGGAGACCAATCCGGCGGCACTGCAGAAACTGGCAGCGGTTTAATGACAGAAACAGGGCGCAAAACCGCGGCTCTCAAACAAAACCTAAACGAAGTCCTTAAAGCAACGCAAACCAGCGGAGACTTTGGCGCGCAACAGAACACAATAAGCGGCAAGAACGCTACGCCAGTTGCACGGCCTTTACTTGCGAATATTCAGGATACGCAGCATTTGACGCCAAACCATCATTTGTTGAACGCTGAAATTATGTATAAGAGCGTGCAGCCAAACGCAGAAAGCAGCACATTGCGTTACCAAATCATCACCGACGATAATAAATCTGTGCGCCGCGAAGAACTAACGATTTTTGGCAAATCTGGTCCACTTGCCGCCAAAACAGGGAAACGCGAGAGTGTTATTGAAGTAGAAGGCAAACAAATGAAAACGGCCACATATAAACAAGGCAGCAGGGCTATTAACGGGCCGGCGAAAACCAAATTTAATGGCGAAGACTTTGCACAAATTTCTGACCCAACACAAACGCGGCAATCGAATCATGCCAAATATCGCGTTACTGACAAAAAGGATGTTAATATGGAAACGGCGCAATTTTATAACAACTTGAGCAAGGATCGCCATATTGCGCCAATGGGCAAGGACAAACAAGCATTACGCCGGCATACAGACAGCGACATGAATCTTAATGGAATTAATGTTTAGGAAAATTTTTAAAATTTATTGATTTTTTTTAAAAGTTTTTAAAAAAATCCAAAACCAATTGAAATGTAAACAAAAATTCTAAATTAGATTATAAATTGATTTTAATTAATCGTAAGAATTTTATTCCAAATTTAACTGCGCTTATTTTTGGCTCCGAAAATTAAAAAAATGAACGCATGGAATACCAAGAGATATTCCGCCAGAACATTATCTGTTTTCGAAATCACTGGCGCATATTTTGCTAATATTTTTTATAATCATTTGTATAAAACCGCAAAAGATAGACATAATATTTCTAGTCGTAGCGGGTATTCTTTAACCGATGAATACAAAGCGGCCGTAAGCGCTTATAAACACGGGATTACTAAAGATAAAAAATCCTACGAACAAACTGTTAAAGATCTGTTACAATATTATCGCACAGTTACAAAGTTTATCACAGCTTCTATGAATGATTTTATTGATACTATTTTGCAGCAATTTATACCCGAAGAACATTTTGTTACACTAAATGATAATGAAAAATTCTTTTTCATGAACAAAATTTTATCCACGATTGTAACAAATACATCCAGTGATATGGTATCCATGCGATATCTAGCTCTGATTATCGATCACCGCGGCGAAGAAACGGCCATTGGTAATTGCAAAGATAGAATTGTTGAAATTCAATGTTTGGAACGCGACAATATGTTTAGCAAATTTATTAAGCAGGAAATTGGGGCTTTGAGTGGCAAGAAAATGCGTTCTAAGCAGCATAAAGAGCTTTTAGAAGAAAGCGAAAAGGTAGATATCAATTTATGCAAACAATTGCGCGAAGATTGCGCAACTTTATATGAGAAATACCAGGAACTTTTGATGTCGAAATGCGAGCTTGAAGCCGCAGAAAACAGAGCAAAAAAGATCGTGGAAACTTTGCATTCGGAAATTTTCAAATTAACTGAGGAAAATTCTAAATTGAAACAAGAATTAGCTGGGTATAATACGGGTCATTTAACTAATTATGAAAGGCCAAAACCCAGCGAAAACTCAAAAAATACTGGGGAAACCACAGACAAATCAGCGCTTAAAAAACACACGCCGCAAAAGCAAACACCTAAATCAAAACCCGTGGTAGAAACCCCAAAATTGGAAGAAAATAAAAACTCTAGAAGAAAATCGCCACCAATCCCTAAAGTTGAAAACACGCAACAATTTGATGACAAATCCGTAGATTCCTATAATTCGGATGATTCGGCTGATTTAGCTGAGGAGAAACCAGCAATCTTAATGAAACCAGCTGTTTTTGCAAAAAATGTAAAAACTGCAAAAGATGTAAAACTTCCCGCGCTTGATCAAGATAGCGATTCCAGTGAATATACCGATAACGTATTTTTACAAGATTTGGAATAATTTTTGCATATTTGTTATATTTCTAATTTATAAGATTTTTTTGTCATTTAAAAATATACAATAAACTTATTTAACGTTATTTTTGCGCAAAAAAATATGGTTTTCGAAGTAAAAGAATCAGCTAGAAATTTTATGAATTATATTGGAGGCAGTCCGTTTATGGTATCATTCATTAAAAACCCATTTTATACAGCAATTTTAATCACAATTATTTTGGTCCTAATTATAATATTTGTATTTAGAAACGCGGAAATTAGCGGAGGCGAATCTCTCACTATCCTCGCATTACGCACTGGTGTTTATTCTTTGCTGCTTGTAACAGGCATACAATTTTTACAAAATCAATATGTTATCAACGAATTTAAAGATGCAAATAAAGAAAAGGTACTAGAGACCGTATTTGATACCAAAGATATTAATAAAATGATGCATGAAAAGGTTGGGGGCGGTCGTGTTGATGCCGATAATTCATATATAATTGCGGCACCAACCACAAAATCTTTAGGAGATTTATCTAATGGAGTTAAAATAGATTTTCTTAATTAAAAATAAAATAGCAATTAAGATATACTTTTATTTTTTAATTAAGAAAACTCAAATCTAAAATGCAAAAAGACGCATCTAATTTACCCGAAGAAATAGAATTACATAAAGATTTATTTTTAGATAAAACAACATGTATATACGGCGGCTCTAATACGGGCAAATCCGTAGTAATTGCTGCGATTCTATATCTATTGCGGCTTGTTGTGCCGCAAATTCTTGTAGTATGCCCTACTGATCGCGAAAATCGAACATATTCAAAAAAAATGGTTCCACTGCCTTTAATACACTATCGTTTGGATGAGGATCTATTGCGCCGGATATGGAAGCGCCAAGAAGCCTTATCACAGATTTACGCAAAGGTAAACGAAGAAAGCATATTACGCAGGCTATTTGAAAAACTACAGATGCGCGATATTAATAGTGTGTTGCAGAAGGCGCAATATGCTAAGGTTGAAACTATTAAAAAGTTAGAAGAGCAATATTTGGATCAAGTTGTGCGAACCAAAAAAATCGAAGAAATCGAATCACGGTATAAGGAATTTTTTACTATGATGTATAAAACTTATGTTATTCGCAATCGCTCGGTTTTGTCGAAAATGAATTTGGCGCCAGAAGAAATGTTTGCGATTAAACATATTGATATCAACCCTAATTTAGTGCTTGTATTGGATGATTGTTCGGCGGAATTAAGCAAAATTAAATCAAAAGAGGGCAAATATTTGCTAGAACAAATGTTTTTCCAGGGGCGACATGTGCATATAACGATTTTAATTGCAGTGCATGATGATACTATGCTGAACTCGGAATTGCGCAAAAATGCGTTTTTAAATATTTTTACGCAAGATTTGGCCGCTAACACATACTTTGAGCGCAAAAGCAATGGGTTTACGCGTAAAATAGTTAAGCAGGTTTCTGAATGGACTCCTATTGTATTTACTGGGTTTCAAAAATTATTATACATTCGCAATGAAGCAAAATTTTATAGGTTTACTGCGGAAAAAAAAGATAACTTTTGTTTTGGTAGCGAATTAATTCGTGATTATTGCAACCGAATTCAGATGGATGAAAACCAGGTTGACAATAGTAACGAATTTCTTAAATATTTTGCTGAAACTGGGTAATTTACCCGAGATCAAAGGCAGATTTTGGCACAAAATTCGTAGATTCGGCTGATTGTTTTAAAATAGAAGCAAATGTTTTTGGTTGGGTGTTTTTATTAAGTGTATTGAATTTATTAGGTTTATTGCCAATATCACCGGTATCAACAGTATCAACAGTATAACCAGTATAACCAGTATCACCAACATTATTAGTTTTGCTGTTGATATTGATTATACTGTTGATATTTTTCAGCATTTCATGAACTTCTGGGGAGTTATGATAGTGCCAAAAGGTGGTTCTATGTTTAATATTATGATTGTCGCAATTAACGCCAAATTTACAGCATGGCATTGGATTACTATGATAATATCCTCTACGATGATCAGAATCGCGAATACCGCAATCAAATCCAAATCTACATGGGGGTTTGCTTTTGGGGTCTGTAGAAGGTTCACGTAATTCAGAGGCCATAATTGCTGACAATCAAATAAATCTATGTTTTCGTGCGCACGAAAATTGATTTTATATATAAATAGATACATTTCAATTTTTTGCGCCGAAAAAAAACGCAGTTTATAACTTAGATTTTGCGCTGCGGTAAAATTTATCCATGCATAAGAAACAGAAATGTTTTACTTCCCGCCGAGGTGTTGTTTTGCCAACAACCACTCTCTCCATGTTATGATAAACACACTTACCGCAAAAGATTTGTTCGCATAGACAACAAACCCAAGGGGTTTCAAGAACATGGGAAGGAACCCCAGCGCAATTCTTTTGCTCGGGATTGGTATCGGTTTTAATAATATAGCAATTTTTGCACATTCTGACGAGGGTTTAATTATTAAAAATAGTTTCAATTGTTTTTGTTTTTGAAGTTTTGTACCAAAACAAATGAAACGTATTTTTTTAATAATTAAACCAGCGCCACAATGGACTTGAAATTATATGAAAGCCTAAACTCTTACATTAAAATCGACAGCATCGATTTGTTTGAGTTTCTAAAGACTATTAAATTTTCATCGGAGACTGAAATCGTCAATGTCCACATAATGATATTAAATCGTATTATTTTGAATAATTCTAATTTTAATATTTTTGAACACTTATTTAAAACCGGGTTAATTGACCCAAATGATGAATCAATTTACGGGCATTCTATTCTTACGCAATTATCATCATGTCCTGTTATGTTTCATCGTGCATATGCATTCAAAGCAAATATTTTACTCAAATACGGCGCAGATGTTAATTTCTATAAAAAATGCGACAACACGTTAAATATAAACCAAGAGATGTCGAAATTATCTAAAAAAATTGATAATTTTGTTACGCTTGAAGAAACTCTCAAATATATACAATCCAATAAGTATACTCCAACGCATGCATCTAAATATTTAGCATCTCCGCTTTTATATTCGTTAATGAGCAATAATGACGAAAATGCTCAATTTTTGATAGATCACGGGGCGAATATGCATAAATTAGATGATGATGAAAATAATTTTCTTCACTATTATGCGCAAAATACCAACATGAGTAGAACTATGCTTGGATTTTTATTCATATATTTTGATGTTAATTCTAAAAACAATAAAGGTGAAACATTTTTGCATATATTCGCAAAAATTGAACTCAGTCGCAGCTATAAAACATTTGATGTTTTGTCACATTTGCTTGAATATGGATTCGATATAAATTCACAAGATGATGATGGTAACACTGTTTTACATATTTTAAGCAATAGCTATCATTGTTTTGAAAAAATATCTGAACTTCTTGTATTTGGGGCGAATCCCAATATTAAAAATGTGGATGGAAACACTGCTTTATATTTGGTTTTGCAGCAAGAACGTATTATTGATCTTTTAAACTTGTTTTTGCAACACAAAGCCAATTTTTATGATATTGACAAATATGGGAATAACGCGTTTTTATATGCGAAAGACACTAGTGTTTTTAGATGCTTATATCTAGGTATTTCGAATTCAATGTAAGTCGCATATCCGTATATCAAATTTATTTGCTGCGCTAGACATTTCGATCAAACAAGTTTATTTCATGAAGACTATCTGCCGCGTGATATGTTTAATATTTTGGTGAAAAATAGCCGCATTAGCATTGCTAAATTTATTTATCAATCTAAAAATGAATATTTTAACAAATTATTAAATATGGTTCGGATGATCCAATATAATAAAACTAGTTGTTTTTATGGAGCGCCTGATAATGTGTTTGATGCTATATTACATTTTACAATTATTGCCAAACAACGATTATAAGTGAATATGTCTCGTGCGTCACTAACTACAACAAACATTATCTTTATTTTTTTGCCATAATAAAACCCTTTATCGTTTTTTTGGAATATTGCCAAAAAAACTGAATCATACTTATTTAATATTAAATATACTTGTGCTTTGATAAAATGTCGGATTCTGATTCTGAAGAACTTCAATACCCTGAATACCAAAAGTATTTCGAACAAGGGTCTGTTAGTATGACTTATACTAATTTTGAATGCGACAATGGATATTATACCAAATATGGCCATGAATTTGACTGTGGAAACTATCTTGATATTAATAAATTCAATGATTACCTGCACAAGTTTAATAGTAATCTTGCGTGTTATAAGGGGGATAAGTTCTGGGCTGTGTTTTTAGTTTGTTCAGATATTTGCAAATTAAAACTGGAACTTGATATTTATGATATCGATCCAACAGCAATTGAAAAAACTGAAGACTCACTTATAAATGAAAAGAAAATTTGTCATCATTGTGCTCAGATTTTTCGTTCTCTCTAATCGTTTAACCAGAAAATTAAAAGATAAAATGATTATTTTTTGTAAAACCTTTTTATCGTTTTTTTTTGTAAAACCTTTTTATCGTTTTTTTTTTTGTAAAACCTTTTTATCGTTTTTTCTTGTGTTGCGTA
>JACCDM010454709.1_pt1 | contig 14774 bp, 14 predicted proteins | sample 7445851 | NCBI WGS metagenome assembly JACCDM01 (sample SAMN15323438, study PRJNA562643) | freshwater metagenome | isolation source: river surface water | place: USA:Blue River Watershed | collected 2017-08-16
AACGCGTCATGGAGCTCCAAAAGTCCAAGTCTGAGATGTTGCGTAAGCTCCTGACCGAATCAGACTCCGTTTCGTCCGGCCTGAGCCTTGACGTCATCAAGGACCTCCTCCGCAAGGACTGACCCCCATGCTTTCCGCCTTCATTCGTCGTAACAAATCCCGGAGCGAGATGACGTTCCTGGAACACCTGGACGACCTCCGCGTCTCCCTCCTCCGCGTCCTCGGCGTCTTCGCCATCGGCATGGTCGCCGCCCTGATCTTCTACCGGGAGACGCCCGCCCTGCTGAGCCTGCCCCTCGAATGGGCCAAGCACCCGGAGACCTCGCCGATCGGCGCGATCCTGACCAAGCCGGACCCGGGACTAGTCAACATGGGCGAGCTCAAGGAGTTCACTTTCATGGGTGTCTGGAAGGTGCTCATGTACGCCGCCTTCGGCGTCGGCGTCGCGCTCGCCTCGCCGGTCTTCCTCTACGAGACCGCCCGCTTCGTCGGTCCCGCGCTCACCGACCGTGAGAAGCGCGGCCTGGTGCCGTTCTGCGGGGCGGCCCTGATCCTTTTCCTGCTGGGTGCCGCTCTGGCCTTCTTCTGGCTGAGCCCGATGTCCATCCAGATATGGCAGCACTTCGCCGAAGGCCTGAAGATGGAGGTCACCTGGCAGGCCTCGGACTACTACGCGTTCGTGGTGATGATGTGCCTGCTCACGGGCCTGACCTTCCAGTTCCCCCTCGCGCTCATCATCCTGATGTGGCTCGAACTCGTCCGCCCGCGGACCCTCCTCAAGTCCTGGCGAGGCATGCTCTTCGGCATCATGATCCTGGTCGCGATGATCACGCCGATCGCCGAACCGATCTCGCTCTTCGTGATGACGGGCGTGCTCTTCGGCTTCTACCTCGCCGCCGTCGGCATCGGCACCGTGATCGTCCGCCGCAAGCGCGTGGCCCGCGGCGACAAGCCCAACCCGGAGGACGACGACCTGCCGGATGATGACGATGAAGACGACCGCGGTGACGACGACGGCTATCGCCCGGCCCGCTCCACCGATCCGGTGACGCCTTCGACCCCGGCCCTCGGCTCCTCCGCGACCAGCAAGCCTAAGTCCACCCCGCCTCCCGCCGAAGGCGACCTCAGCTCTCTCGACTAAGCCCATGAAGTTCCGACTCTTCCTCGCCCTGCTCGTCCTCCCGCTGGGAGCCCAGACGACTCCGTTCGGCACCAAGGTCTCGGACCCTGCGTCCGCCCCGGCGACGATCACGGCGCCCGCCGCGACGCCCGCCGTTGCTCCCGCCGCCGGCGGCGTCTCAGACGAGTTCGTGGACAACTCGGTGCAGATCTCGCCGTTCCGTCCGACCCTGCTCCCGGAAGCGAAGTCGACCCGGACCTTCCAACTCTCGAAGCTCAACCGCCTCGGCTCGACGGAGACCACCAAGGAGCTGCAGCGTCTCTATTCCGCCTTCGCCACGCAGAGCATCGTCGACGGCTCGCCCGCCGGGTCGAGCAAGGCCGTCGGCTACCTGACGACCGTCACCTACTCGGTCCTCCAGGATCTCGGCGACAACCGCTACCTCGCCAAGGCCGCCTGGCCTGCCGCCGGACCCAACGAAGCCCTCGCCGCCGGCGTGGACACGATGGCGCTCATCCTGCTCGAGAAGCCCGCCAAGGCCGGCGACACGGGCAAGATCACCGGCATGCATGTCGGCACGGTGGCGGTGCTTTTCACCCCTGACTTCGCCCCGCTCAAAGGTCGCCGCCTCACGCTACGCCGTGAAGCGTTCCTGGAATGCGCGACGTTGGAGGACTCTCCGGCCGGCCTGCAGCGCTTCGTCGAAGCGATCGCCGCGGGCGCCGAACTCAGCGCGACGACCAACGAGACGATCCCCTGCAAGAAGTGCGGCGGCCTCGGCTTCACGCGCGAAGCCCAGAAGGGCCAGCTCCTCGACAAGCGTGTGCCCTGCGCCGATTGCGCCAGCACCGGCAAGCTGATCATCTCGGTCGAGACGAAGTTCGTCCCCTGAGCGGGACAATCCGTATCCTGCGCTTGCGCATGGGCGGCTTCACCCGCACATTGCGGCGTGTCCTCCCCGCTGCACGTCGGCCTTGAAGCCCATTTCGCGGCCCTCGAGCATTTCCTCGCGGAGCAGGAACTCGCGTTCGAACCGGAAGTCCGCCCGATGGTCCGCGACGTGCTCGCCCATCCCGGCAAGCGCCTCCGTCCGCTCCTCGCTTTCGGCGCGGGCGCCGGCGGCCCGCCCCCGCCCGCCCTGGTCCGTGGCGCCGGCATCATCGAACTGGTCCACCTCGCCACGCTGGTCCACGACGACGTCCTCGACGGCGCCGATACGCGCCACGGCAGCGACACCCCCAACCGTACCCACGGCGCCCACGCGGCGGTGCTTTTCGGTGACGCCCTCTTCGCCCACGCGCTCGTCCTCGCCGCCGACCACCCGACGCCGGAGCTCTGCCGCATCGTCGCCCGCGCTTCCCGCGAAGTCTGTTCTGGTGAGGTCTGCCAGACGTTCTCCCGCGGCCATGACGACCTTTCGCTCGCGGACTACTACCGCCACATCCGCCTGAAGACGGCGGAGCTCTTCGAAGGCGCCTGCCGGATCGGCGCCCTCCTCGCCGACCGCCCGCCGGAACATGTCGACGCCTGCGCCCTCTTCGGCCGACACCTCGGCATCGCTTACCAGATCTACGATGACCTCGTGGACCTGCTGCAGGACGATGCCAAGGCGGGCAAGACGCTCGGTACCGACGCCGCCAGCGGCAAGCTGACGCTCCCGATGCTCCTGGAACGCGACCTTTCCGGCAAAGGCTTCCTGACGCCCCTGCGTGCCGGCGGCGACGCCCGCAAACTCATCTCCGCGGCCGCCTGGCGAGAATCGTTCCGTCGCCTGGACGCCGAGATCGCCGCGGCGGAACAAGCCCTCGAGCCGATCCCCGGTTCGCCGTCCCCCTTCTTCCTGCTCCGTCTCACGGGCTTCCTCCGCGAAGCCGCGGGCCGGCTCGCCCCGCGCGCATGAGGATCTTCCGCACGACCGCCTCGGAACGTCTGGCGCTCGCCTTCGTGCTGCTCCTGCTCGCCGCCGCCGCCAGCCTGCTGTTGGTCTGGCGCTCGCTCTGAGCTCAGGGGAGGAACTTCTTCACGTCGTAACCGCGGGCCTTCACGGCTGACCGTAGGTCGTCCAGGTTCACGCGGTCACCCGGCTTGACGCCGAAGTCGCGGAACCAGCCGGCGCGCATCTCGACCGCGAAGCGCGCCTGCTTCGTGACGGAACGGGTCGTCTCCGTATCGCCTGCCGTCATGGTGCGGATCTCGAGGACCGTGCCGTCGCGGGCGACGAATGCGATATCGAGGTCGATCAGGGTGTCCTTCATCCAGAAACTCATCGGGCCATCCTCGTCGTACAGGAAAGCCATGCCTTCGGCCTCCTCCAGCCGGGCGACACCCATCAGCCCGCGGGCCTTCTCGAGGTCGGAGATCGCCACGCGCACTTGGCCGAGCACCTCACCCATGCGGACGGGGAAACGGGTCTCAAGGCCGAGTTCGCGGGCCGGGGCGGCCTCCGGACGAGGGCTGTCGCAGGCGACGAACCCGAGAGCCAAGGCGAGGAAAAACAGCCGGAACATGCGGGCGAGTGTTCCTGCGATTGCCTCGGAGGCAAGTTTCGCTTGCTTGGCCGGATGGAACGCGATCCGCAGGCCCACTGGCTCGAGACCGAGACGGCCCTGCATTACGCCCGGGCCGCGGTCCAGGTAGGACTCTGGGCCTCCGAAAGCTTGCTCATCGAACGCTACCTGCCGAAAACGGCCCGCTTGCTCGAACTCGGATGCGGCGGCGGACGCGTGGTGCTGGGCCTCCGTCAGGCGGGCTACCATGAGGTGACGGCCACGGACTTCTCGCCGATCATGGTCAGCCTCGCCCGCGCGGTGCTGGCCGATCACGACGAAAGCTGGGAGCATTGCGTCGAGCAACAGGACGCCACGGCGCTGACCTACCCCGATGCTTCCTTCGACCACGCGATCTTCGCCTTCAACGGACTGATGTGCCTGCCCAGCCGCGGACATCGGCTCGCCGCGCTGCGTTCGATCCACCGCGTACTGAAACAGGGAGGCATCTTCCTGTTCACGGCCTCCGACCGGGAGAAAGGCGCCAACGCCGCCTATTGGGCGAAAGAAGCCCGCGAACCAGACATCATCCCGGGCGACCGCTGGCACGAGAGCGACACCTCACCGGTGTTCATCCATAGCAGTACCGAACAGGAAACCCGCGCTGAATTATCCGAAACGGGCTTCGAGGTGATGGAGTGTCCGCTCAGCAGCGAAATCGCGGCGGACGGCCCGCTGGTCAGGGAGTTCGCCGGCGAGACCCGCTTCTACGTCGCGAGAAAGGCTTGAGGGAACCGCCTCCTGGCGGTGTTGTCGGGATGACCATGGCTTTCCGTCGCGCCTTGCTGCTCGCATTCCTCCTTCCCGGCGCCGCCATGGCCTTGGACCTGCACGTCAGCCCCAAGGGAGATGACAAGGCCTCCGGCCGGTCCGAGGACCCGCTGGCTTCGCTTGAAGGCGCCCGTCAGGCGGTGCGCAAACTACCGCGCCCATTGACCGAGCCGGTCCGCGTCATTTTCGCCACCGGGACTTACCGCATCACGCAAGCCGTCGCCTTCGATGAGAAAGACTCCGGTGAAGCCGCTCGGACCATCTCCTATGAAGCCGCTCCGGGAGCGAGGGTCGTGATCTCGGGCGGCGCCGAACTCCCCGCCTTCCAAATCGGTGAGGACGGCCGCTGGGCGCTCCAGACGGCACCAGGGACCGGGCGCTTCGAACAGCTCTGGGTCGGCGACCGCCGCGCCACCCGGGCCCGCACGTCGCAGCCGGGCACACGTTTCCTCCGGAGCCTCGAGCGCGAGACCCCCCTGCCCGCCGGCGCCGCCGGGCCGGGCTTCACGGAGCAGACCCTGAACGTCATGCCGGCGGAACTCGCGGGCTTCGGCGAGGCGTCCCCGGCCGAGGCCAAGGACGCGGTGGTCACCTTCTACCATAAATGGGACACGACGCGCAGCCGCGTCGAATCCGCCGACCCGGCCAAGGGGTTGCTCACCGTCCGCGGCCCCGCCCAGAAAGCCAACACCGCGTTCGACCATCTCACGGGGATGGTCATCGAGAACCTGCCGGGCCTGCTGGACGAACCCGGCGAGTGGTTCCTGGCCCGTGACGGCCGACTGAGCTATCTGCCGAGACCCGGCGAGGACATCACGGCCGTCCGCGGAACCATCCCGGTCGCGGAGAAGCTGCTGACCATCGCCGGGGCCGCCGCCTCGCCCGTCCGTCACCTCGTCTTCCGTGGACTGCGTTTCCACCACGCCAAGGGCGTGACTTCGTTGGCGACCTCCGTCCCCAACCAAGCCGCGGTGCGGACCGTCGACGGCGTCATCACCGTCGAGCATGCCGCCGACGTGTCTTTCTTCGGCTGCGAACTCGCGCATGTCGGCAGCTACGGCTTCTCCCTCCGCCAAGGCAGCCGCGGCGTCGTCGTCGAGAAGTGCCTGATCACCGACCTCGGCGCCGGTGGCGTCAAGGTCGGCTCGCTGAACGACGAGGCCCAGCCGGAGAACCACGCCAGCCACAACCGGATCCATAACAATATCATCCGCGACGGCGGCCTGCTCTTCCCCTGCGCCGTCGGCGTCTGGATCGGCTCGTCCTCCGACAACGAGGTGACGCATAACGAGGTCTCCGACTTCTTCTACTCCGCGGTCTCCGTCGGCTGGCGCTGGGGCTACGCGCCCAGCGCGGCCAAGCGCAACCGCATCGAATGGAATCACCTCCACCACCTCGGCAAGGGCCTGCTCAGCGACATGGGCGGCGTCTACACGCTCGGGCCCTCGGAAGGCACTTCGGTGAGCCATAACCATATCCACGACGTGACCTGCTTCACTTACGGAGGCTGGGGACTCTACACCGACGAAGGCAGCTCTGGGATCACGATGGAAGGCAACGTGGTGCACGACACCACCGACGGCGGCTTCCATCAGCATTACGGCAAGGAGAACATCATCCGGAACAACATCCTGGCCTTCGCCGAGGAATACCAGGTCAAGCGTAGCCGCGCCGAGGAACACCGTTCCTATGTCTTCGAACGCAATCTGGTCGTCTTCGAACGCGGCGATCTGCTCGGCAGCAACTGGACCGGCACGACCGCCCACTTCCTCCACCAAGGCAACCTGTACTGGGACTACTCCGGCCGACCGGTCACGTTCACCGGCCAGAAACTTTCCTTGGCCGATTGGCAGAAGAAGGGACAGGACGTCGGCTCGGTCGTCGCCGACCCCCTGTTCGTCGACGCGGCCAAGCGGGACTTCCGCCTGCGGCCCGGCTCGCCCGCGCTGGCGCTCGGTTTCAAGCAGACCGACGTGGCCGCGATGGGCGTGCTCCGGGACGACCCGGCATGGCGGACGCTGGCAGCGACCTTCGACCGAGGTCAGACGACGCCCCGCCCCGCCAAGCCGCAAGCGCCGGGATTGAACCTTCGTCACGATTTCGAGGGACGTATCAACGACACGCAACGCCCCTTCCCGCACGCGACGCCGGCCTTGAGCGCCCTCAGCTCCGCCCCAGGCAAGCCTCGCGTCAGCCTCGGCGACGCCCTCCGCCTGACGACGGCCAAACAGGCCGCAGGCAAGCAGTCCCTGCTCTTCCAGGATGCACCCGGCCTGCCCCGGGCTTACTTCCCGATGCTCTCCTTCCACCCCCATCACCAGGCAGGCACCTCGGAGGTGAGCTTCGCGCTCTATCTGGAACCCAAGGCGATCTTCATCCACGAGTGGCGTACCAAAGGTAATCCTTATCGCACGGGACCGGTCCTCCACATCCAGAATGGCCGCCTCACCGGCGTGAAAGGCCTCGACGTCGCCCTGCCTGTGCAGAAATGGATCCGCTTCGAGCTCTCCGCCGTCATCGGCGACGCAGTCACGGGTCGCTGGAACCTCAAGGTCACGCCGGAAGGCGGAGCGACCCAGGTGTTCAAGGACCTCCCCTGCCGTCACCCGGACATGAAGACGCTCGATTGGGTCGGCTTCATAAGCAACGCGAACGAGAAGACCGAGTTCTATCTCGACGAACTAGCGATCCTGACGGACGCCCCGGCACGCTGATCACTTGGCGGGCTTCGGGTTCTCCTTGAAGAAGCGGACGATCAGCTCGGTGGAGCCTTTGGCGTATTCGTGGCCGCCCTCGTGAATCGCGGTGACGAGCGGCGCGCCCTTGGACGACGCGTAGATCGTCGCGTCGAGGACGCCTTCCTTGGCCCACGGCTGGCCCTCGTCGGAACAACCATTGAACCGACGGACGGCGGCGAAGGTCGCCTGCTGCCAGGTGAACTTGACCAAGGGGTCATTCTTCCCCGCGACGTGGATCACCGGCAACGGCGTCGAAGGCTTGCCGTCGCCGCGGAGGCTGCCGGCGACCGAGCCGATGGCGGCGAGGACGTCCGGGCGGGCCTGCCAGAGCAGATAGCTGAAAGCCGCGCCGTTGGAATGGCCCATCGAGTAGATACGGCGGTCATCCACCGCATGCTTCTTCTTCAGGTCCTCCAGCATCACGTCGAAGAAGCGCAGGTCGCGCCCGCCCTCGCTCGTGACGGACGTCTGCCAGCCCGGCATGCGCCCTTCCTTGTCGACGAGCGGTGAGACGGTCGGCAGCCCCTGCGGGAAGACCAGGATCGAGGTCTTATCGACCTCGGCGTAACCCCAGCGGCTGGCGGAGTGCGTCGAACGGCCGCCATGGCCGTGCCAGCAGAAGACCAAGGCCATCGGGCCCGTCACCCCGTTCGGCACGCGCACGAGGGCCGTGCGCTTCACGCCGTCGACCTCCCAGGACTGTTCGACGAACCCCTCCGGGGCCTTGGCCGCGAGGAGTTCACGGATCTTGCCTTGGGCCGACAGCGAATCAGCGGCCAAGACGGTGAGGAGGATCAGCAGGAAGCGACGCATAAAGAAGAAGGGCTCCCCGATATAACACCGGGGAGCCCTTGGAAGTTTCCTCGCAGGGAACTTACTCGCGACGATCTCCGGCGAAGAAGCGGATGACGTAGAAGAGCAGCGTCACGAAGGACGAGAACAAGACGAAGGCAGCGGCGACGTGCTGGTCGGTCTCCATGGTGTTCTTGATCTCATTGGTCTGGTAGAGGATCACCGTGGCCATCAGGACGATCATCGCGATGGAGAACCAGGCGCCCAGCTGGATATTGGGGGCGGCGATAGCGGCGACCACCACTACCGCAAGGGCGGCGAAACTGCCGATGATGATAGCAGCCTTAAGGAACGAAAAATCGAGATTGGTCATGAATACCAGCGCGGTCAGGCCAGCGATCATGCCCGCGGTGACGATACCTGCAGGCTGAAGCACGCTACGTGCGTTACCATCAGTGGAAATAATCACGTAGCCTATAAGCGGGATGAAAATCAGCGCCTCAAGGATGACATAGAGTCCAAGGCCGGCATACTGAGTGCCACGCGAGGAGCGATTGAAGGCGAGGGACTGGGCCACGGTGGTCGCGCCCCAGAAGGCGAGCATGACAAGGAGCATACTCCAGGCGCCCATTGACTGCATCATACTCTGTAGACCGCCGAAGATTGAAGCAGCGATACCCGTGCCAAAACCAGGCGTTCCGCGCTGAAACTCAAAACCCTGGAAGAAGACGTACAAGAGGACGGCGAAGGCGGCGAAGCCAATAGCCACCAGGCCGTAGGTACGGCGGAAGAAGGCGGCGCGGTCAGCGGCCGGGGCGTCAGCGACGATGAAAGGATTGGATTCGTGCATACCCCTTCCATCTTAGCCCTTTCCCCCGCCAGTCAAGTCAGCCCCGCCCGTCACGGGTTACGAAAGCGCACTGAAATTATCCTGAACCTTCGGCCCAAAGGCCGGAAGGGATGCTCCTCGGCCACCCGCTGGACGATGAATTCGCAGGTCACGGCTCCTTCACGCCCCTCTGCCTGGCCTAAGACCCTGAAGGTATCACCACGCACGGTCAGCACCGGCGCCCAAGCCTCCAGGAGATCGCCTTCCTCAAGCCTCAGCGGCCAACCAGGCGCCACCCCGGCCGGACCAAGGTTAACTCCGCTCTCACGGAGCGAGCGTGCCACGAGACCCGAGCCAGCAAAGGAGCGCAAAGAAGCGTAGGGCCACCCGCAGGCCGGCTGGAGTTCGACGATCTTCTGCGACCAAGCCCTCAGCCGACCCTCGTCGACAAGCCTGACCATCTGCGCGCCCTGGGTGGCCTCGGCGGCGAGCGGAGACAGTGCCATCAAAGCTTCGTCACCTAAGTCCAACGAACCCATCGCTCCCCACTTGGCCTGACCCGCGCCGGCTGGACGGGTAAAGAATAACGGACCGGACAGCAATGGAGGTTCGAACGGACCACCACGCCCCGCCCGCCAAGCACCTGTCGCGCCGAGCAGGAATGACTCCCATGCCGCCGGATCGCGCGAGTTCACGTTCCAAGGACCCAGCACATAGAAATCCTGCGTCGACGGTTCGCGAGCGGCCGCGCCCGCCTCCGCAGGAATCAAGAACGGCTGATGAGAAACCACGCCCGGCTCGGGCACGTTCGTGGGAGCCGAGAAAAAACCTTGGTCCAACCACTGGTGCCAGCTCTTGCCCTCCGGCCCCTCCAGATGCCGCAACGAACCCACCGAGAGATGCGGCCAGCCAGGCATGTCGCGTAACCGAACCGAGGCGAAGGCTCCCGGCTGCGCGGCGTCATGACGGTTCACCCGCAGATCCCACAGGGGACCCGCCATGGGGGACGCGTCCTGATCGACGACATCCAAGGCCGCCAATAAAGGAGATTCCACGGACCACTCCGCGGCATCCTCAGGACGATGAAAATCCCAGCGTGACCGCTGGAAGACGCCGGCTCCGGCTGACGAGCGGAAGGCCTCGGACGACCGAGGCTTCAGCCTGACACGCAGGCAGGCGCGCCGCTCGCTCAAAGCATACCCAGCGCTGTCTTCCCGGGAATAGTCTTCACCTGTCGTCCTGAAACCGAAATCAGGAAAAGGCACTTCCCTCAAGGTGATCGCCGGAGCGGACGGATAGGATGCGATCGGCTCCTCGCGCGAAGGCTCCCCGGCGTAAGGCCGGAGATGCACCGTGACCTTCTGCCGAAAGCGTGCCGCCACCTCGATCCGATCGGCCGGCAGGAAGGTCGTCGGCCCGGGACGACGCCAACCTGGGCCATGCGGCCGACGATCCAAGCGCCACGTCGTCTTTGATAAGATTCGCGCCAAACCTTGAGGCTGGGCCTCTTCCGTCGGATTAAGGAAGGCATAAGCCTCACCAGGCAACAATCCGCGGCCGCTCATGCCGAAAGTCTCGGCATCAGCCACCTCGACCCAGAACCAAAGCCCACGCTCGCGGGGTCCTTGGCGCACGACTCCGAAATCCTCCTGCGGGCAGTCGTCCAGATCGACGACGATCGTCGCGCCCGTCTCCAGGTTCGTCACCGTCACTTCAGGAGCACCGATCACCTCGCAGAGGAAAAGCTTCCCTTGTGGGCCGGCTAGGACCGGTACAGTCAAAGGATTCCAAAGTACGCCGGACGCATGGAAACGAAGCCGATGACGGCCATCATGACGGGAGTTGAAGAATCCGAGACTGAGCCGGAAGTCGCTCAGCAACGGTAGCGTCGTAAGCCTTCGCTCCGCTTCGACGACCGAGCAAATCGGCCGGCCTCGGGATGGCAGCTGAGACCAAGCCGTCTCAGCCAAGACCTGAGCGATCTGAGGCCCCACCGCCTCGGCTAGCGCGGCGGGCTTGGACAAATCCCGCTTCCATCCACCCTGTGCGGAATCCGTCAGCAGACCGCGCACCTGCCAGGTCTGACCACCCCTGAGGCTCTCACCGCCGTTGGCGGCATAAAGGAGGGGGCCGCCCACCTCTAGGGCCACGACCTGCGCCGAGGTTGGCTCGTCCATCAAGGCTAGGGGTAGCTTAGGCCGGCCCGCGTTACTTCTCGCCCAACTTGAAGCCCTCAGGCTAGCCATCGGTCGGGCTGCGAGATCGCACGACAAGGATAGGTCTTCGACCCTCCAACTCCATCGCCGGCCCTCTAATTCCGCCTCCCCATCCGAGACCAAGACCGCCCGCCCCCGGCCGATCCGGAGCCCGGCCGGCGTGCCATGATCATAAGTATAGGCGATATCCGGGCCCGCGGCCGACTGGAGCGCCGCCAGACCGCGAAAGGCCGCGCCCCGGGCGGCCGCACGCAGACCGGCTTGGGCGACGTAGTGGTTGGCCGATGCGCTCTCTGCCGACCCGAGACCCGCCAAGCTGAATGTCAGGGCAAGACAAAGCGACAAGGCGAGCAGCGCCAGCAACAATGCTAATCCGTTTCTCTTATGCATCGATGAGGAATAGGCCCCATCGTCTTTCCGTTGATACTCATGGCACAATTCCGGAGATATCTCATGTATTGATTCCATGAAGACATCATTGCGCAAAATCCGTGTCACCAGGCCGCCGGCCGGAGTTCCTGGTCACCCGCAGCCCGTCAAGCCTTCGGGCGCGGACGGCTTCCCCGCCAAGAAGCGCGTGCTGGTCGTGGAGGACCAGTCAGCGGTGTGCGACCTGGTATCGGAGATGGTCCAGTCCCACCCGCGCTGCGTCTCGGTCGGTACGGCCTCCGACGGGCTCAGCGCCATCGAACTCGCCCTGCGCCTCAAGCCTGACATCCTGGTGCTCGACGTCATCATGCCCGGCGTGGGCGGCATCGAGATCCTCCGTCGGCTCGGCGGCAGCCTGCCCGCGATGAAGGTGCTGGTCTTCTCCGGCAAGCAGGAGCCGCATATCGTCCGCGCGCTCATGCAGGCGGGCATCCATGGTTTCGTGAACAAGAACGGCCCGCTGTCCGAACTCCGCAAGGCCCTCGAGGCCATGTCGCTCGGCAACACCTGGTTCAACGAGGACTTCAGCCGTACCGTCCGGCAGGCCCTCGCCTCCCCTTCCTTCCTCGGCGACGGCATGATCGACCAGCTGACCCCGCGCGAACGCGAGATCGCCGTCCTCATCGCCCAGAGCCACAGCAGCAAGGAGGTCGCCGGCCGTCTGCACATCAGCATCAAGACCGCCGAGAACCACCGGGCCAACCTGATGCGCAAGCTCGGCGTCCGCGACGTCGCCGGACTGGTCCGCTTCGTGGTCCGGCAGGGCCTGGTCGACCCGGCCGCGGAATAGCGTGGGGTGTTCTACCCATGGGCCGGGGGCCCGATTTATCTAAAATATTAAATTATGCTGTCGCGCGCCACCGCGCCGCCGACAGCATCATGGTCGTCCCCATGAAGCCCTCCGTCCGTAAGGCGAAATCCGTCGTGGTCGTGGAAGACCAGACGGCCATCTGCGAACTGATCATCGAGATGCTCGAGGCCCGGGGCGCCTACCGCGTGCTGGGCTCGACCGCCGACGGCCACGAGGGCCTGGCGCTCGCGAAGCAGCTCAAGCCGGACATCCTCATCCTCGACATCCTGCTCCCCGGCATCAGCGGCCTGGAAGTCCTCCGCCAGCTGCACGAGACGCAGCCTGACCTCAAGGTGCTGATCTTCTCCGCGAAGTCCGAGAAGCAGATCGCCCGGGGCCTCCTCAAGGCCGGGGTCCGTGGCTACGTGCCGAAGAGCGCCCGCCTTTCCGAACTCCGCCAGGCGGTCGACGCGGTCGCGGCCGGCGATACTTGGTTCAGCGAAGCTTTCCAGAAGGCGATGGCCGACGCCCTCACGGCTCCCGAAAGCGACGTCGACGCCAAGGGCGCGACACTCACGGACCGCGAGAAGGAGATAGCGGTGCTGCTGGCCAAGAGCTACTCGAGCAAGGAAGTCGCGGTGAAGCTCGATATCAGCGCCAAGACGGTCGAGAACCACCGCACGAACCTGATGCGCAAGCTCGGCGTCCACGACGTCGCCGGCGTGATCCGCTTCGTCGTCCGCCAAGGCCTCTACGACCCGACGGAAGGCTGAGCAGACCAAGCCACGGAACGGTTCAGTAATGATAGCGGGCCTGGAGGACGTAGATGACGCCCTTCTCGACCCGATAGACCAAGCGGTGCTCCAACGTGATCCGCCGCGACCACCAGCCCGAGAGGTCGCCCTTCAAGGGTTCAGGCTTACCCACGCCCTTGAAAGGGGTCTTGGCGATATCGGCCAGCAGACGCTCGAGCCTTTCGTAGGTACGCGGCTCCGCCTGCTGCCAGTAAGCCCGATCCTCCAGGGCGCCCGTCGACCAGCGAACCTCAGCCACGGGAGGCCTTCTTGAACTTGCCGGCCTTGAATTCGGCCAGGCCCTTGCGGAGGCGTTCGGCGTTACGCGGCGAGGAAAGCAGGTGGAAGGTCTCGGCCATGGCCGCATATTCGGCGGCATCGACGAGCACGACGGAGGCGGCGCCGTTGCGGGTGATCGCCACGGGTTCGCGGTCCGCGTTGGCCGCTTCCATCAGGCTGGCGAGCTGATTGCGGGCGTCGGTGTAGGAGACGGTCTTCATGCGAACAGGATGCCTATTGTACAGAATTCTGTCAAGCGGGTCGCTAGATCGCTCGGCGGAGATGACCAAGTTCATGCCCCATCATAGCTTTTCGCACCGCCCCAAGGAAATGAGGTCGATTCACCAGGACACCTCGAAGTCAGTTCCACCCTGCTTGCGTCCGGGGGAGTTCCGCTTCCCAATGTGGACTCCCTTCCATGACTACTACCGCCAAGGCCTACGGTTCCGCCGCCCCCACCTCCCTGCTCGCCCCGATGCAGATCGCCCGGCGCGCGCCTGGCCCGACCGACGTCGCGATGGAAATCCTCTTCTGCGGTGTCTGCCACTCCGACGTCCATACGGCCCGCGGCGAATGGCCGGGCACGAACTACGCCTGCGTCCCGGGCCACGAGATCGTCGGCCGCGTCACCGCGGTCGGCGCCAAGGTCACCAAGGTCAAGGTCGGCGACATCGGCGCCACGGGCTGCATGGTCGACTCGTGCCGCGCCTGCCCGAACTGCCAGAAGGGCCTGGAGCAGTTCTGTCTCACGGGAGCCACCTTCACCTACAACAGCCCCGACAAGCACCTCGGCGGCCACACCTTCGGCGGCTACTCCTCCGCCATCGTCGTCGACGAGGCCTTCACCCTCCGCGTCCCGCAGGGTCTGGACCTCGCCGCGACCGCTCCCCTGCTCTGCGCGGGTATCACGACCTATTCGCCGCTCCGCCACTGGAAGGTCGGCCCGGGCCAGAAGGTCGGCGTCGTCGGTCTCGGCGGCCTCGGTCACATGGGCGTGAAGTTCGCCCGAGCCTTCGGCGCGCACGTCGTACTCTTCACCACCTCCCCCTCCAAGGTCGCCGACGGCCTCCGCCTGGGCGCCCACGAGGTCGTGGTCTCGACCGACCCCGCCGCGATGGCCAAGCACGGCTGCTCCTTCGACTTCATTCTGGACTGCGTCTCGGCCCAGCACGACCTCAACGCCTACATGGCCCTCCTCAAGCTCGACGGTACGCTCTGCCTCGTCGGCGTCCCCGAGAAGCCCCTGGCGGTCCACGCCTTCAGCGTGATCATGCCGCGCCGCAACTTCGCCGGTTCCTGCATCGGCGGCGTCGCCGAGACCCAGGAGATGCTCGATTTCTGCGCCAAGCACGGCATTGTCTCGGACATCGAGCTGATCCCGATCCAGCAGATCAACGAAGCCTGGAACCGGATGATCAAGCAGGACGTCCGTTACCGCTTCGTGATCGACATGGCCTCGCTGAAGCAAGG
>JACCDM011382627.1_pt1 | contig 14765 bp, 16 predicted proteins | sample 7445851 | NCBI WGS metagenome assembly JACCDM01 (sample SAMN15323438, study PRJNA562643) | freshwater metagenome | isolation source: river surface water | place: USA:Blue River Watershed | collected 2017-08-16
GCACATGTGTTGGCCATGACTGAATTGCCTTTAGACACACAACTGACATTTGAGAAATTTTTGTGTTCTCAAGCAAGCTCTGTTTAAATCAAAATAAATTCAATTCATTCAAATACACAGTCGATCAATTGGAGTAAATTTTTCAAATGTCCCCCCACAAAATCATTGCAGCCACCACCACCGAAGCGCTCAAGCTGGTTCGCGAGCAGGTGGGCGGCGACGCTTTGGTCTTGTCCACCCGCGATACCGCCGAGGGGGTCGAAATTGTGGCCATCTCGCCCGAAGCGTTGGCCAAACTGTCGCAGCGTCCAGAAGTCAAAGTTGCGCCAGTGGTCAATACACCTGTCAATTCACCTGCCAATACGGTTACTGTCAGTGCCAGCAACACAGGCAGCATCAAACCTGCAACCATGGCGCCAGCTGCTCAAGTTTTGAATTCAAACGAAGACAAACGCGTCGACAAACTGTTGGCCGAGTTTTCTCAAGTGAAGCAGTTGTTGCAAACGCATTTGTCAGCCCGTGCGTGGGACGACATTCAAGCCCAGTCCACAGAAAAAGCAGAAGCGCTGCGCATCATGCTCAACGCCGGTTTTTCGCCACAGCTGTGTGGCGAAATGGCCGATCAACTGAGTGCGCAAGGCCCATCAGAAGTTCATTTGATGGACCGCTTGCAGGCACTGCTTCAATCCAAAATTCAAACCCTCGACCCGCTGTCTGTGTTTGATCCGGGAGGTGTGTTTGCTTTCATTGGACCCACCGGTGTAGGCAAAACCACCGCCATTGCCAAAATTGCGGCGCGTTGTGTCTTGCGTTATGGCCGCGATCAGTTGGCCTTGCTAACCACCGACACGTTCAGAATTGGCGCGCAAGAGCAACTCAAGGTGTACGCCAAAATTATAGGTGTGCCAGTGGTGTCGCTGCGCGATAGCGAAGACTTGGCCTCCAAGCTCAGCAGCATGAAAGACCGGCGCGTCATTTTGTTGGACACAGCAGGCGTTAGCCAACGCGACACGCAAATGCTAGAGCAGTCTCAATTGTTGTTAGAAGGCGCACCCGCTTTGAAGCGCATTTTGGTCATGAGCAGCACAACCGATTTGCGCACACAAGAAGACGTTATCTTGATGTACCAAATGGCCGAGAAAAATGAAAAGTCTCGCGCTGTGACGGCTGCCATCATTACCAAAACCGATGAGGCGGCTCAAATTGGCCCCGTCATCGATTGCCTAATTCGCCATCAGTTGCCGCTCATGTTCTTGGCCAATGGCCAGCGAGTGCCCGAAGACCTGAGCCAAGCCAACACGGCGTACCTCAGCCACCGTGCCTTGCGCCCGCGCCAGTTGTCTAGTCAGCTGCAAATACCAGACGATCAAATTCCAGTTCACATGGCCGATCAGTTGAACGATTGGATCAAGGCCTCATGAGTGAGCCGGCCACTTTGAACGGCCTCAAAGACCAAGCCGATGGTCTTCGGGAGTTGTTTGGCCAATCGCCACCCCCGGTGCATGTGGTGTGCTGTCCAAGCCGGCCAGCTTTGGCCTTGTCTTTGGTCAGCGAACTCACACAAGGCTTGGTTGACCTTGAGCGCACCATCATGTGGGTCGACGAAATTGATTTTGCACACCGAGAGCAAAAGCCACTGCCCTGCAAAGTGAAGTTTGATTTGTCCAAAACACTTCAAGGCTTTGTCGACATGGATCAAAGCGTGTCTCTCTTGCAGCCAACACTTTGGTATGGCTTGTCTTTGCACACCGCCCGAATCAGTGACAACGTACAAACCTTGGCAGACCGCTTAATGCAAAGTGGCGTACAGTTTGACAGCGTCATTGTGTCTACAGCCGCACTCAAAGCCCAAAGTTTGAAGCACTATGGCGCGCGCATTCATTGCACAGCGCTCACCGGTTGCGAACCCGAAGAGTTGAGCCAAACCTTTGAATGGCTGGCCCATACACAAGATCAAACGCCAGTGGCCTCTTGGAGCTTGGTGCTGGCAGGTCAAGCCGGCACTTTAGAAAACAGCGTGGGCTGGGCCGAAGAAAAAGTAAAGACCAGCCTAGGCGAACATGTCAAAGTGCTGGGGCATCTGGAAACGCCCGCCAAGCAGTTGTCTTTGAATGGCACCTGGCGTCATTGGCCCGAGCTCACTGCCAAGCTCACCAACCATCTTTTGATTCATTAGCATGCCCCCTAAGTATCAACAAGATCTGGGCGAGCAGCTCAAGCAGTACCAACCTTTGGTTAGGCGAATTGCCTCGCGCATTGGCTCAAGGCTGCCTGCCAATGTGATGCTGGACGACCTGATACAAGAAGGCATGACGGGCTTGTTGGATGCGCTGCAACGTTATGTGCCGCAGCCCAACCAAAGTTTTGAGGGCTATGCCAGCATGCGCATCAGGGGTGCCATCTACGATGCTTGCCGCAAAGAAGACATCTTGCCCCGCAACCAGCGTGACCAACTAGACCTGCTGGAAAAAGTCACGCATCGCTTAGAACATGTGTTGGGACGCTTGCCCACCGAGCAAGAAATTGCCAAAGAAGCAGGCCTGTCCATCGAAGCCTATTTTTCAACAATAGACACCTTTGTCAATGTGCTTCCCATTGACGATGTACCAGAAGATTTGTTGCCAACAGACTTTTCTGCAGACCCCTTAGAAAAAGTATCGGGCCAGCAATTTTTAGGGCAAGTGGCCGAAATTTTAAAGTGCCTGCCCGAAAAGCAACGCCTGGTGATGGCTTTGCATTACCAAGAAGATTTGTCATACCGAGAAATAGCGGCGGTGTTAGACCTCACGCCTGGCCGCATTAGCCAACTTCATACACAGGCCATGATTTCTATTCGGGCCATGCTCCATGTGGAGCCCCTCGAATAGTTCAAAAGTTTGTGGCGCTTTGAATGAGGCCTTGCGCCTTAAAACTTGCCAAGCAACTGGCCGCCACCTAAAAAAGAAACCCCACCTTCACTGGAGTAAGTGGCACTGGCGGAAGACTGTGCCGCATAGGCTTGAAGCGCGGCATTGCGTTGCATGGCCAAGCGCAGAAGTTCACCGTTAAGTTGATGGTCTGAACGGGCCTGGGCCAGGCGACTGTTCAATTGAGTTTGTTCTTCGGGCGTGTAGCTGGCAATGAGTTGTTTCAAGCCGTCTACGCCACCTGGGTGGTTTTCTAGGCCCTTCAAAGCCATCTGACTGTTCAAGATGGCAGTTTCTAAGCCGGGCAATTGGTGATTTTCTAGGGTGGTGCGTAGCTCGTGCACTGCGGTGGCCACTTGCTCTACAAGGGCTCGAGTGCTTTCAAATGTCATGAGGCGTATCGTTTAATTTAAGTAAGTACTGACAAATCAACGGCGTCCAGCGCGAACTGCTGCCACGGCATCTCCCAACAGGTTGCCGGCTACTTTGTTGTAATCAATTTCGAAGGTGCCATCGGCCAGGCGCTGGCGAATTTCTTTGACGAGTTCAATGTCTAGCTTGTCGCCTGCGTGGGCTTGAACAGCCGCATTGGCGCTTGCGTTGGCTTGTGCAGCAACGGCAGCATCGCTAATACCAATGCGAACGGCTGGTTCAGATTTGTTGGGGGTAGGTTGTTGCAAAGACGCAGCAGTAGGGCCGCCCGGAAGGCTAGGTGCCTTGGCTTGTCCCAATCCACGAATGTCATTTTTAATCACCATGATTTACCTCATTCCATCACAACTTCAACCAAGCCTTGCTTAACAGCAGTACCTTGAATTATTTTGCCATCAGATATCCGCACTTTAACTGATGCGCCCATAGCTGCGTCAGCCAGGGCCTGCCCTGACGCATCGATTGCAAATCCGCGGCCCAAAATAGCCACCCGAACTTGGTCTCCCGATTTGATTACGGACATTTGCCTGAAATCGTTTAGTCGAAGTGCATTTCCAGGCTGCTGAGCCCGACTTAACTCCATGTCTTGGATCAATTCAGGGCTGTCAATGAGGCTCTCGCCCATCTTGGACAGATCGCCGTCGACCCACTTATAGTCGTTGGCCGACAACACTTGACCGGCCTTGAGGGGCCTGGCCGCCACCAAATATTGACCTTTGACCGTGACATACAGGCCAACAGGCCGGCTCCAAACTTGGCCGGCTTCACACTTCAAATTTAAAAGCAGCTTGCCCCAAGCCTTGTCTTTTCTCAAAAGCTGCACCGCGGGGGTTTTGGCGCAGACAGGAAAATCTAGCTTATTGGGGTCAATTTGAAAGCTGTAGCTTCTGCCTTCCAAGCTGGGGTGCTTGGCCAGAAACTGTTTTACGGCATCTTCAGACTGAACGCTTAATTCGGCTTGCGCCTTTGGCACCACAGCCAAAGTAAATGCCAAAGCCATGCAGGTTGCTAAAAATGCACAACGTGAGTCTGAGGTGTTTTTTTTAAGCATGGTTTCAATTGAATATTGTGCAGGGGGCCCATGGGGCTGGCTGATAGGGTGCCATTTGGCTCTGCCAATATATTTTGAACATTTTAAATTTTAGTGTTTTCTTTAAAAAACAGCAATTTAGAACAATTTCTACAAGCGTCTTCTAGAAAACGGGGCCAATACCCTGTGGACGGACCTTGATTCAGTGCCTAGAATCCGCCTCCCCAACCCTCATAAACCATGCAACTCATGTGGCTCTCTGGCCCCACAGGCCAGGTTAAATCGATTTCTGTCACCGCTCGCAACATCTTGCTTGCTGCGGGAGCATTGGCCATTGCATTGGTGCTTATTGGGTTTGTGCTCAATTGGGTGGGCTTGCGCATTGCTGTTGAGTACAACCCAGACTTGGCCAGAAGTTTGGGCGGCGTGACCACGGAGGCCGAGCAGCAGCGCATGGAAGCTGTGTACCGCGAAAATTTAACGCAATTGCAGTCTTCGCTGAACCAAACGGTTCAAGATGTGAAGAAGCTGGAATCGCTCAAAAATCGTTTCATGACTTTGGCCACGCCAGCCAACTTAAAAGACCGCGCGCCCAATGCGCAAGAGTCAAAGGGCGGACCTTTTGTGATGCCTGCCTTCCCACAAAATTTGATGGGCCAATTGTTTCGGCAACCCTTGCAAACGGAGTTGCAGCAAACAGTGACGCAAGTTCAAGCGGTTAACCAGTCATTGCAAAGTCAACATCAAAACTGGCAGCAACATTTGGCATGGCTTGAGGCTTTGCCTATAGGCTTGCCTGTTCAACAAGACTTTAAACTGACCAGTGGTTTTGGTTTGCGAAACGATCCCTTCACGGGCGCATTGGCCATGCACGAGGGCATTGATTTTTCGGCTGAAGTTGGCACCCCTGTGGTGGCCACCGCACCGGGCATGGTCACACGATCAGAGTGGGACGCTAACTTTGGCAACGTGATTGAAATCAAACATGCCGAAAACTTCACCACCCGTTATGCCCATCTCAGCAAACGGCTGGTCAGTGTCAATACCCAAGTCAAAGGGGAAATGACCATTGGTGCAGTGGGCAGTACGGGCCGCTCAACTGGCCCCCATTTGCATTACGAAATTTTTCAAAACGGCAAGGTTTTAAATCCCTTAAAGGTGCTGCCAAACAAGGCGCCTTGATTTTTACAAAGTAGCTCAAAATGTTCGAAAAATTCAGCCAAAAATCAATGTCTGCCACCTCTGAAAAGTTTGACACCATCATTGGGCGAACCACCATCATTCAAGGCACCTTGATCTTGCGCGACAGTGTCAGGATTGACGGCAAAGTTTTGGGCAACATTGAGGCCGATGCCGGCAGCAAAATTACGGTTGCTATTGGCCCTACGGGTGACATCAAGGGCGACATTACAGCTCACCGTGTAATGGTGGCGGGCACTGTTGCTGGCCACATCAATGCGGCTGAACGGGTTGAGTTTCAGAAAGATTCTGTGGTTCAGGGCGATGTCACTTATGGTTCCATTTCGGTGGAGCACGGCGCCAAGCTTTCTGGCTTGATTATTCAAGGCCAAGCGCTTGATCAATCGGCTACTGGTGCCCAGGCCGCCATTCAAACTGCCCAAGCGGCAAAGCATTCTCCCGAAAGTTGATTTGGCCACGCTGTGCATGCACAGCTTACAATGAGTTCATTTTGAGTATCATCCTGATATTCGAGTAACGACAATGGCTCTTATGAATGTTTGCTCTCTATGAGTGAATTTGGAAGTCAAATCAACGACGCAAGCCCTGAATTCTTTTACAGGGTAACCGACCGTCTGCAAATGGAAAGCTGCCTCACGGCACTTGCACAAGACAGCAAAAGCGTCGTCATCTACAGCCAGTCTTCAGAGCTACTCGACTACTACGGCGCCGCATTTGTTCGCCGGGTCAAGCAAAAACTCACGCACAGCCAAGTTGAAATCTTCATGCCCCGTGACACGGAGGCCATGCTGGAGCGGTTCAACAAACTACTCAACACCTTGTCTTTGGACATCGCCACTGCGTCGCGCATGGGCAAGTCTCCCGACAAAGTATGGGTGGTCTACGACGCCAACGCCTTGGGCGCGCACGAACTGCAACTGCTGACCCGTTTGATTCAGCAGTTTCCTGGCTCGGGTGTTTGCATTGTTTTGATGTTCTCATCAGAGACCACCCAAAACGACGATGTCACGCGGCCCAACAAACAGTTTGTTTCTTGGGGCCTAGATTTGCCCACCTCAGAACAAAAACTCACCGCCATTCAGCAAGCTCGCAAGAATGGGCAAGAAGAATTGGCCACGCAGTTCTTTGCCAAGCTGACCAAGGCCGCTAGCAAAACAGCGCCGGCACCCTCTACGGTTCAGGCGGTAGCTGCAGCCCGTCGCCCGTCACCTGATGAGTCTAAAAATAGGCCGGCCAAAAAGAAATCCAGTGCATTATTGCCATGGCTGTTGGGCATCCTGGGCTTGCTGCTCATTTCTTTGCTCATGGCTTTGTGGCTTAACCCCGATGTGTGGCCCAAAGTTATTTCGCAATTTGAAGACACCTACTACCAAGTGACGGGACAGAAAAACCCGAAAGCCATCGAGCCCAAAGAAGAGATCATCACTGAAACTGCAGGCCCCAAAGACGAAGCGGGTCAGCCCATGCCGCCTGCAAGTTCTGAGGGGGAAAAATCCGCAAGCACGGGTGTTGGCGCCGATGCCGCTGCAGCACCTGCTATGCCCGCAGCGCCTGTGGCTGCAGCCGTATCACCCGCACCAGAGCCAGCACCTGCACCACCTTCGCCACCAGCTGCCAAAGAGCCAGAAGAAGACAAAATCATCACCGAGCTGCCAGGCGTGGCAGTTAGTGGTCGTCAATGGCTTAGGAAATTGCCCGATGACAGTTTTGTGTTGGTGCACAAAACATTTAGAAGGGTGAAGGATGCGCAAACTTTCATCAAAGGCAAAGACTATCTGGTCAATGCACGCATTGCACCCGTCTACCAAGATGGCAAAGACGAAGCGCGTTTTGCCGTGATTACGGGCCACTTTAGAAGCAAAGAGCGCGCAAGCAACACCATCTCCCGATTGGGTTTGCCTGCAGAGGTGGCCGTTGTGCCCACCGCTACGGCTGTGTCTCAATCGCAGTTGAAGAAGCCCAGACCTTAGTTTATTTGCGTCGGCTTTGCGCCAGAGGCCCGTAAGGACAATAGCCAGGTTTGGGTCCTACCTGAGGATGTTTTCTGCAGGTCTGTGGCCTTAGTTCATACACCGTGCATCGCCTGCTTTGCGAATCTAAAAAATAGCAATCGCCCGAACTTTTTCGCGCGATGGTGAAGACGCTGTTTTTGAAATTGAAATGTTCAATCAGCCCAGCCTTGCTCAAGCGCTTGGCAATTTGCTTGGGCTCCTCGTGCTCGGCTTCAAAGGCGTCGACCAAATTCAACAAAACCAAATCGGCCAATTTGACTTCTAGTGGCATGGTGCAGCAATTGGCGGCGCAGGTATCGCACATGCCAGTTTTGTAGCGGGTCCAGGTGTCGGTGCGGTCGACGTCAACAATGCTGATGGGAGATTTCATGGCACCATTATTCACGTATTATTTGAACTTGTGATTCAATGACGTTATTCAAAATTTAGGGAGACACAATGAAAAAATTCAATCTGACAAGTTTGTCAAAGGTCTTGTTAACAGCGGTGTGCGGCCTTGGCTTGTTTGCAACTCAAGCGCACGCCCAAGCGTACCCTAACAAACCCATCAAGGCCATTGTGCCTTTTGCAGCAGGAAGTGCCACCGACCAAATTGGCCGTGCTTTTGCGCAAAAAATGTCCGATGTTTTGGGCCAACCCATTGTGGTTGAAAACAAAGCTGGTGTGAATGGCATGTTGGGTGCCGATGCAGTGGCCAAGTCTGCGCCCGATGGTTACACCATCTTGATTGGTACCAATAGCACCAACGCGGCACTCAAAAGCCTCATGAAAAAATTGCCGTATGACCAAGATACAGCTTTTGCACCAGTGGCTTACATGGGCTCGGTGCCTCTCATTGTGGCCGTTAACAACGATGTGCCAGTCAAGACCTTGAAAGAGTTTGTGGACATGGCCAAAGCCAAGCCCACTCAAGTGACATTTGCCAGTGCCAGCACGTCGCAGTTGGTGTCCTCCGAAATGTTGGCCAGCATGGCCGGCATTCAAATGACGCACGTTCCCTACAAGAGCGGCCCTGCTGCCATGACCGACCTCATTGGTGGCCAGGTCAACATGTTCACCGCCGACTTTGCCGTCATGTTGCCGCAGGTCAAGGCCGGAAAAATTAGAGGCTTGGCCGTGACCTCTACACAACGTTCCAAAGCCATTCCAGAATTGCCAACAGTCAATGAAGCACTGGGCTTGAAGGACTACGAACTGATTGCTTACTTCGCCATGTTTGCGCCTGCAGGCACACCTACCGACATCATTCAAAAGCTGAACGCAGCTGCCAACGCAGCGGCCAACGACAAAGCCATCTTGGAAAGATTCTCAGCCCTCGGATTTGAAACAGCGCCTGCATCGCCCGAAGCATTGGCACAGCGTTCAAAAACCGAGACCGCCAAGTGGGCCAAGGCCATTCGCGAAGCCAAAATTGAAGCGCAATAACCCGATAGGTTGAACCCTCAAAAGGAAATTTCTATGACCACAATTTCAAGGCGCCAATTTGGCCTCACTGCAGCAGCGCTTGGACTTCCTGCGTTGCATGGTTGTGCATCAATTTGGCCACAAGACAAAATTTTGTCTGTTGGTGCTTTGTTTGCTGGACAAGTCACCGACAAAGGGTTTATGGAGTCGGGGTGGCGTGGCCTCGAAAAGGCGCGAACAGATTTGGGTGTGAAGACGCAGTTCATTGACTCCGTGGTACCAAAAAAAGAATTGCTAATGCAGTCGCTGACTGTTTTGGCAAATTCAGGCGTGGACTTGGTCATTGCCCATGGTGGTCAAAATAACGAAGCTTGTGCGGAAGTAGCTAGCAAATTTCCACAAGTTAAGTTTGTCGTCATTCAGGGGGGCGTAACGGCAGCCAATTTAGCCAGTTATGAAGTACTCCAAGAAGAGTCTGCTTACTTGGGTGGCGTGCTGGCAGCACTTACTACGCGTACAGGTGTTGTTGGGCATATGTCTGGAATTCGTGTGCGACCAGGTTTGAAAGGGCGCGCAGCTTTTGTGGCTGGCGTCAATGCCACCAATCCCAATGTCAGGGTATTGACTAATTTCTCAGGCAATCAAGACGACAACGCATTGTCAAAACGCGTTGCTTTGGCAGAAATTGCCAATGGTGCCGATTGTATTTTCACCATGCTCAATGCTGGTCGAGGTGGTGCGATTGAGGCTTGTCGTGAAAAAGGTGTCCGTCAAATTGGCAATGTGGTCGATTGGGTGCAAACTGATCCACAAGTCTTTGTTGCATCAGCCATAGCCGATGTCAGCATGGCAGTTTTGCAAGCGGTCAGCGATTTGAAAGCGGGCCAATTTCAAGCGGGCAAAATTCAAAAAGTAGGCCTGCAAAATGCTCAGGCAGTTAGGCTCACCATGGCTGCCGATGTTCCCGAGTCGGTGCGTCAAAAAATTGCCAAAGTGTCTGAAGACATACAGGCTGGCAAGATCAAAATTCCGGAAGCCTATACAGGTCCAGAATTTGCTAACCCTGTTTAAGCGCTTCTAACGAGAAGCCCGCAATCTTTTTGTAATCGTCTGAAATTTTGCGAAGCTCTTCTTGGCTGATCACATCGTCGATGTGGCGGAAGGGCTTGCCTTGTGTGAGTTCATCCACTTTGATGTTGATGAAGTCGGGCGGGGTGGTGCGGTTGGTTTGAACCACTTTGTTGGCCAAGGGCCTGCGCACGTTTTCGTAGCGCAACAGGGCGGGCAGGGGGTCTTGGTCGTCTGTAAATTTGGCCAGTTCATCGGCCAAAGTTCGAGCGTCAATAAGGGCTTGCGCCGAGCCATTGGAGCCGCGAGGGTACATGGGGTGCGCGGCATCGCCCAAGAATGTAACGCGGCCAAACGTCCACTGATCAATAGGATCTTTGTCCACCATGGGATATTCAAGCAGCGACTCTGCGTTGGCAATGAGCTGCGTTACATCTAGCCAATCAAATTTCCAATCGGCAAACAATTTCAAAACATCTTCAACCTTGCCGGCTTGATTCCAATCGTTTTGCGTCACGCCTTCCATTCGAATCTCGGCCATCCAATTGACCAATTGATGGCCTTCATCATCGACCTTGTCGACGATGGGGTAGATAACCATCTTGCCGGTTTCAATGGAGCCAATTCGCATGTAGGTTTTGCCGGTCAAAATGGGCTTGAAGCGAGTAACGCCGCGCCACGTATTGATGCCTGTAAACACCATTTTTTCATCTGGATAAAAAGTGCGGCGCACTGCAGAGTTAACCCCGTCAGCGGCAATGGCCACGCGGCAATTGACTGCGGGCAAAGTATTGCCTGCAGGGTCTGTGAAAGTCAGGGTGGCGGTGTCTTCATTTTGCGCAATGCTTTTGAAGCGATAGCCGGTGTGCACATGGTCGGCACCTAAACGCTTAACAGCGGTATCAAACAAAATTTTGTGCAGCTTGCCACGGTGAATGCCCACCTCGGGCAATGCATAGCCCGCATGGCGACCGCGCAATTCGCTGTAAATGAATTGACCATGTCGATTGAAGAACGCACTCTCGTAGTTTTCAATGCCAGCGGCTTCAAGTTCGGGCTGAATACCCAAGGCAGCCAACTCACGCATGGCATGCGGTAAAAGCGTAATGCCCACGCCCAGTTCGCGCACTTCGGCAACTGCTTCAAACACATGGCAAACAACACCGCGCTCATGCAAATGCAAAGCCAGAGCCAAACCCCCAACGCCACCGCCCACAATGGCGATGTTGATTTTCTGATGTGTCATGCGATGTGATGCGTTTATTGATTCTGTGTAAAAGATTTATTCGGCAGAAATTTGTTTGGACTTGATCACGTTGCCCCAGCGTGGGTAGTCTTTGGCCACAATGGCAGCCAACTCTGGCGGTGTCGATGCCACAGCATCTAAGCCTGCTTTGCCCAAAATTTCTTTCACATCGGCCTGACGCAAGATGGCGGCCATCTCCGTGTTCAAACGCGTCACTACAGCGCTTGGTGTTTTGCTAGGCACAAAGAAGGCGTACCAAAGATCGACGTCAATGCGCTTCACACCCATCTCGTCAAATGTAGGCACATCTGGCGCAACGGGATGGCGCTTAGGGCTGCCCACGGCCAATGCATTGAGCCTGCCATTTTTAACAAAGCCTTGTGCAATGTGCACAGGCAAAAAGCCTACGTTCAATTCACCGCCCAGCAAGTCTTGCGTGTAGCCAGCAGAACCGCGATAAGGCACGTGCAACATGAAGGTGTTGGTTTCGAGTTTGAACAACTCCATGGCCATGTGGTGCGGTGTACCTACGCCGGGCGAGCCAAAGCTGACGGAGCCAGGCTTGGCTTTGACTTGACTGACCAAGTCGGCTACTGACTTGATGCCGGTCTTGGGGTGGGCAACCAACATCAAAGAACCATAGGCAGCCATGGACACGGCAGAAAAATCTTTGACTGGATCAAAGCTGACGCTCTTGTACATTTGCGATGCCATGAGCATGGTGTTGGCGCCCATCAAAATGGTGTAGCCATCGGCATTAGATTTGGCCACGGCATCGGCACCAATGTTGCCGCTGGCGCCGGGCTGGTTTTGCACCACCACGGGTTGGCCCAATTTTTCAGAGAGGCGCGGCGCAACAACGCGTGCAATGGTGTCCATGCCAGTGCCTGGCGTGAAGGGCACCACAATTTTGAGCGTTTGTGCGGGAAAGTTGGCTTGTGCCAAAGCGCTGAAGCTGGCAGTGCCCAAGGCCAAGCCCGCCAAACTGGCGAGACTAGAAATGGCCAACAAACTACGGCGTTGAATACTTTTCATTGGATGTTCTCCTAATGGGTTTGTGTTTTAAAAGATTTATTTTTTAGCAGGTGGAATTTTGAAGAGACGCTCTGCGTTGCCTTCAAAAAACGCTTGTCGCACTTGCGGGGCCATGTCGAGGTTTTCCAAAATGGCCACTTCTTCGGGCACATATTGATAGGGGTAGTCCATGGCGTACAGCACGCGGTCGGGGCCCATAAAGTCTTGCGTAAATTTGAGTGCTGCGCCCCATGCCACACCGCTATTGGTAATGTGAAAGTTTTCGCGCAGGTAGTCGCTGGGCTTGCGCTTGATGGGCTGCACGCTGGGGTAGCGCTTCGATTTAACAGTGGCTGCGTGCATGTAATCAAGGCGGTAGGCCCAGAAGGGCAAGGCTTCACCCATGTGGCCCAAAATAACTTGCAGCTTGGGAAACTTGTCAAACACGCCGGAGGTAATGAGGCGCATGGCATGCAAGCCTGTTTCAACACCAAAGCCATAAATAGCGCCATCGAGACCCGCTTCAATGAAGTGCTGAATCATGCTGGCGGGCATGGCATTGGGGTGCAAATAAATGGGCGTATCCATGGCTTCGGCCGCTTCAAAGATGGGCCAAAACTTGGTGTCCGACAAATATTCACCGTGGGTGTGAGAGTTGATCACAACCGAATTCATGCCCAACTGGTTCACGCCGCGTTGAATTTCTTTGGCGGCAGCGGCGGGGTCTTGAGGGGCCACTGCAATCATGCCCACCAAACGGTCGGGATGGCGGCGCGTAGCTTCGGCCAGAATGTCGTTGGCCACAGGCGCAAACGCCACGGCAGTTTCTTTGTCCATAATTTGAACGCCGGGAGAGGTCAGGCCAATCACCTGTACGTCGACGCCCGCTTCGTCCATGTGTTGTAGGCGCAGCTGGTCTAAATCGACCAAGCAACGCATGATGTGCTGGGCGCGTTCACTGGGGCTGCTCATGTAAAAACCCATGAGGTTTTTAAAGCCCACATCAACGTTGTCTTTGGCCAGAATTTTTTTGTAAATCTCCAGCATTTCAGGCGGTGAAAACGCCTCTTCTGTGGCAATTCTTCGATAAGGCCGTTTGGGCAAATTGAGTAGGGTCATGGGGTGATTCAGTGATGTACAGCCATTGACGAAAGCGCGTCAAAACGTGTCGCAGATTGTGCATGGATTTGAAGTATTTTGCTTGGCGCCAATGAGACATGGACAACCCTGAGCCAACTAGGGACATAGGTTGTTTCCCTCTAGGAGAATTTGACAACTACCGCTACAAAGTAATTCTTCATTTCTATCCTCAGGAGACTTTTCTCATGAAGCTGTCTGTCAATGGAAAGAGCCACACGCTCGATGTCGAACCAGAAATGCCCTTGCTGTGGGCCTTGCGCGACGAACTCGATATCAAGGGCCCTAAGTTTGGTTGTGGTGTTGCGCAATGCGGATCCTGCACGGTCCTGCTCAACGGCGAACCCGTTCGCTCTTGCTCGTACCCTGTGTCTGTAGCGGCTGGCCAAAAAGTCATCACGATTGAGGGCTTGGCAGACAAAGGCAAATTGCATGCAGTACAGCAAGCATGGATTGACCATCAAGTACCGCAGTGCGGTTACTGCCAAGGCGGCCAAATGTTGGCAGCAGTGGCGCTCTTGAAGAAAAAACCCAAGCCCACCGACCAAGACATCGATGCGGCCATGACCAACATTTGCCGTTGTGGCACCTACGCACGCATTCGTGCAGCCATTCATTCAGTGGCCAAGAAAGGAGGTCGCGCATGAACACCCCTAGCAACCTTCAACAAGACACTGACAAAGCAGGCATGGACCGCAGGCACTTTCTGAAAGTGTCTGGCACAGCCAGTGCAGGCATGTCCTTGGGTTTCTTTTTACCTGAGCGTGCGCAGGCATCAGACAAGCCACAACTCAATGTTTGGATTGAAATTGAGCCCAACGACACCATCGTGATTCGATATGCGCGCGCAGAAATGGGTCAAGGCAGTATGACTTCTGCACCCATGATGATTGCCGAAGAACTCGAAGCCGATTGGAAAAAAGTTCGCATTGAGTACGCCACTGCACACGACAACCTTAGAACCAAACGCGCCTATGGCGACATGGCCTCGGTGGGAAGCCGCACCATTCGTCACTCTCAAGAGTACTTGCGCAAGGCAGGTGCAACAGCGCGCGAAATGTTGGTCACTGCAGCCGCCCAAAAATGGAACGTGCCCGCCAGTGAGTGCAAAGCCGCTTTAAACAAGGTAACGCACACACCTTCAAAGCGCAGCTTCACATACGGTCAATTGGCCAGCGATGCCGCCAAGTTAGAGGCCCCCAAAACGGTTCAGCTCAAAGATCCCAAAAACTGGACCATCATTGGCAAATCAATTCCCCGTGTCGACATTCCAGACATCGTGGTGGGCAAGCGCCAATATGGCATTGACACTCAAC
>JACCDM010047335.1_pt1 | contig 14762 bp, 15 predicted proteins | sample 7445851 | NCBI WGS metagenome assembly JACCDM01 (sample SAMN15323438, study PRJNA562643) | freshwater metagenome | isolation source: river surface water | place: USA:Blue River Watershed | collected 2017-08-16
AACCGCCTTACTGGCACCGTTTACTAAATTTGGTATGGCGCCCAGACGGTATATAGCTTAAGGGAATTATAAGTTCAACGAATGAAACCCGAACATTTTTCTAGGCACGAGCAGTACCTGCAAACAGCCAAACTGATCGAAGCCGCTCATCGCTCCTACCTTGAGGCACTGCGTGCTATTGAGGAGGAAAAGGATGAGGCAGTAATTTACTCCCATGTCAAAAAGGCGAATACTGCGATTGAATCGGCATTCCCTGAAAAATTTAGTCCTCCTGCAAGACCCATGAGCATTAAAGCCGATGACGAAAAAAAGGGTAAGCACCTCTTTCTCATTCTCGCCATAGCATTGGGCATTGTTGGTGTTTTGCTATTTTTGACCCTTTTTGGGCCAACCGGCGATATGACCAAATCTTGGAATATGGACGATGTTCAAAAGAACTCGGTCTATCCTAAGTCCCAGTAACTAAAGAGAAATTTAGCTAAATAGCCTATTGCTAGACTTTTGCAGCCGATCCCGCGTCATCAGCCGGTTTGCTTTGAGAATCCTCAGCAACAGGCGCCTCAGCCGAAGCACTCGCTTGGGTCGCGTCTTGTGCGAGTGGTGGCGCATCAGAGCAGTTCTTAATCCAATAGCGAGCCGCAGCCACACTGGTTGTATAAAACCTGATCTTGCTCTCTCGCATGACCGTATAAAAGCGTTGGCTGCGTATGCGTGACTCTGAAATGAAATGGGTTGCCATAATTTTTACCTGTTGTGCCCTGGTAAGTATAGATAACGGCTATATCCTGACCGAATGTTAGTTTATTGGCAAACTTCTTTATAAATACCATTTAAAACAGTCACTTATAGAATATGTTGTAGTTAGAGAATTTAGTATTGACCGGATCATAAAAGTTAGTAATCATTCACTTAATATGGATTTTTCATGGTTTTCTGGCAATTTCTGGAGTTGTTTAAGGCAAGCCCAATTTCGTCAATCCACCCCTATTTGAAGATTTTTAAGTAAGTATTTGATTTGTATCCCAATAATTTTGTAGAATCGAACTATATTTAACTGCCTCCAAAAAGGATTAAGAAATGGCTGACAACATCAAACCTGGCTCCCTCTACGTTGGGGAGGGTGTCATTATCAAAGGTACCTTTGATGTTCCAGACATGGCAGCAATTGCCGGCCTCGTTGAGGGTGAGTTGACCACTAAGCAGGTCTTAGTCGATTCCTCAGGGGTTATTAACGGTAAGGTGAATGCCGAGACCGTCGAGGTACGCGGTGAAATTACGCAAGGTCTGTCAGTGACCGATCACTTAACTGTTTACGCAACGGGCAAAATTACCGGCACGATCGAGTACGCACAGATTAGTGTTGAAAAAGGTGCTCACTTAACGGGTGATCTCAAGGTTATTAGCAAGACAACGTATTAAGTATTTGGGCTTGCAATGCTTTTTATTGCCCCAATACATTTCTGAAAGTACCTCCCCCGCTTTTTCATTGGAAGTCATTCTTCCATTCTGGGCATTAAAGCAGTAATGCCCGCCAGCTTTCTTCTAGAATAAATCCATGAAGATCGCTCTTAAAACCCAGTTTGGCCAGCATCTTGCGCTAACCCCGCAATTGCAGCGATCGATCCAGCTTCTCCAAATCTCCTCCGCTGAACTCGAAGAAGAGGTTGCTAAGGCAGCTGAGGAAAATCCCATGTTGGAATACTCCCCGCCTGATCAATCGAAAGACGATGGGGAGCCAAACGAAAAAATGGAAATGATGCAAGCCAATTGGGCATCGAGCGCACCATCGCGCGATGACGATGAAGATTGGGATACGCGGCACGAGCAACAAGCCCAGGTCAAGTCGCTCCTTAATTACCTGGAAGAACAGATACAGTCATTGCGGATCGATCCCCCAGTAAAGGGATTGGTGGTTTACTTGGCGGGCTGCCTGGATGAGCGTGGTTATTTACCCGAGCCTTTAGAAGATCTAGCCACAGAAATCCATTCAGAGCTAAAGATCACTAAGGCATCCGCCCTCACACAGCTCAAAACTGCACTAACTGAGTTACAAAAATTGGATCCGGCTGGCATTGGCGCACACTCACTCGCAGAATGTCTGTGCCTGCAAATACAGCGGCAAATGCAGTTCGATACCGAGCACTCCGACAAATTACAGCTTGCATTGAACTTAGCCCAAAACCATCTTAGTAAGATTGCGCAAAAAGATTGGAGCAAATTACGGCAAATCTTTAAGCAGTCTGAGGCAAATATTATGGAGGCCGTGGCGCACATCAGAACGCTCCAACATAACCCAGGCGAACATTTTGATACCAATGTTGAGCAATGGATTAGCCCTGATGTTTTTATTAAGCTAAACGCAAAGGGTAAGTGGGTGGTGCACTCTAATCAAGCAATCAAGCCTCGCCTGACACTCAACCAAGAATACAGTCGCATTCTGAAAGAAAATAATGCGAAGAAAAATAATTTAGCGCTTCACCAAAAAATGCTGGAAGCCCGCTGGCTGATTAAGAACATTGAGCAACGCGAGGAAACGATCCTAAAAGTAGCCGAGGCCATCGTAGAGCGCCAACAGAATTTCTTTCACCAAGGCAATATCGCTATGAAGCCTCTCGTCCTGCGAGAAATAGCAGCCGCAATTGGTATGCATGAATCGACTATCTCACGGGTTACCAACAACAAATATTTAGCCTGTCCTGCCGGTATCTTTGAGTTCAAGTACTTCTTTAGCGCACAACTAAGCTCTGAAAAAGGTCAAGCTGTATCGGCTACCGCAGTTCAATCCCTAATTAAACAAATCATTTTGGACGAGACCCCCAAAAAACCGATTTCTGATAATCAGATCACAAACTTACTGGCAAGTCAGGGCTTTGTGGTTGCTCGCAGAACGGTCGCTAAATACCGTGAGCTCTTGCGGATACCCCCAGCTCACCTTCGTAAGAATTGAAGAATGCTTTAAAGCCAGTAGAATGAACGCATCTTACATCTCGCAGCATAATCTAGCCCACAAAGACGATGCCTAAATTATCATCATCAACGCTTAGAAAAAAGATTTTCCTCGCTGTCGCTGGGGTCGTATTTTTGGCTCTCGCTGTGGGCGGATTTTTCTATTACCAACAGCATGCGTATGAAAAAGAGCTCGCCGAAATAGAAGCCAATAAGCTTGAAAACAAAATCATAAAAGCGCGCTTGTATCGTGAAAAAAATCCGCTCGATAACCACTATGTCAAATTAACAAGCAATCACTACAACCGAATACAGACTAATGTAAATGATGGCAAATTCCGAACCTATGTGACTGCTGAGATTGTTCTAAAAGTTCAGAATAGTGCGACTGCCAGTAACCTGAAAAATGTATTACCACTCATCGAACACAAGGCTAATACATTGCTTTCTGCCATTCCCGCCCAAGACTTAAGATCAGCCTTTGGAAGAAATGCATTTACTCAGCAGGTCTTACTCTTTGCCAACGACCTTCTCGACCCCGAGCTAACCACTTTGTATAAAAATCAATTTAATGCAACCCCTGCAAAAGCAGGGGACAATAAATCTGAAACGGACTCTCTGCCTTTTGAGATTACCACCGAAGACCTACCGGTTCAGGCAGTACTCTTTGAGGCCTTCGTGATCAACCGTTAAGGTTTGATCTAACAGCAGGGGAAAGAGGTCTACTCTAAAACTTCCCACTTGCCTGCTAATTTCTTGTGATAGGGCTCGTGATAACGAAGTAAAACAATATCACCGGCAATCGTATCGACATTAATGATGCGCTTACATACCGATGAAATGACTTCGCGATTCCAAGCACGATCAGGCTTTTCTAGCCAAGCATTGATTCCTTTTTCCACCTTAATAAAGTGATCCATCGCACCAATCATCAAGGTAATGTCGGCTGCGTAGCTCAATAAAATTCGGGCTCTACTTTTATCTTTTTCTAAAGGAATCTCAATCACAATGTATGGCAATGCAAATGCCAACGCACGGTGTTTACGAACATTTCTAAAATAAACTTGCTTGGTGATTGCCCAGGCCTCATTAGAGTCCATCAAAGAACCAGAAAAGGTCCATTTCTTTGACCAAAAGAACATACATTGCGACTCCTGCAGTTCTTTAATAATTGTTTTGGGGATTGCTTTATTCATGCCATATTCAAATCAAACCATCGTATGGTGGTTTATCTTACCGAACTCATATTAAAAGGATCAAAAATTTAGCTTTTTTATAAGCCCCAATAGCGATCAATGGATCTTTATGACAATGATTTAAAAGGGTAAATAGCTATTTGCTATTATTACTCAAACTGCCTTCTAATATGCACTAAAACGAAGTACCAACTAAAGATCGAGGTCAAACACATGGAATTTATAAAACTATTAAAGGCGGGTTCCATTATTAGTGGCATCAATTGGGCCATTTATTTGATTCATGAATGGGTCAATTTTGCTAAGAATAATCCCCCAGAGGCACTTAGTGAGGGAGATCCCATATTCTTAGGTTTGATCGCTCAATCAATCGCCAGCCTTGGTTTAATAGGATTTGGAGCCTTTTACAAGGGTAGTAACTCGAATGCTAATACCGAGGCTAACAAGGTTCGCTCCAAGCCCCATTTAACAGCTCCTCCAACTAGCTTTAGCAAGCCCAATGAAAATGCAGTGCTAAACCGAACCGAGCCTACCGCAACACCTTTTCAGAATGGTTTTGCCGCCCCAGCCATGCCAGCCTCGGTGGCATCGCCAACTGCACCCCCGCCCTTTGCACCGCCGCCACCCGTCACTCCTGCCAAGCCCACCGCCCCAGAAAAATCAAGTCCGACGCGGACAACAGCACCAAAACCATCCGATACCAACCATCGCCTAATTACGCTTATTTTGATTGTGATCGGACTAATTGGAGCTGCAATTTATTACGTCAAACAAAACTCAAGTGAGGTTACGGAACAAACAAACAAATCTCAAGCGAGTGCAGATAGTAGTAGTCCCGCTTCAGCCATTACCAAACCGACTTTAGTTGCCACGGAACCAATTAATAAACGTTGGCTTGGAAAATGGGTTGATGGCAATACTCAAATTAGCGTTACTGAGGAGTCCTTGGTGATGACTAATTTAGAAACAAAGACGGAGGTACCCTTCAGATGGCTTGGTAGTGAACCATCGGAAAATCCAATGGAGCCAATTTTCTATTACGGCAAGACTGTCAGTAAAGCAAATTTATTAAGCAACTTTGAGAAATATACCAACGGCATCGCCAATCCTAGCGATGAGCAAAAGAATCAGATTGAGCAATCTAAAAAGATTTTGGATGATTTAAGTGATGGCTCGTATCGAATCATTCGTTTAAAAATGAGTTGGAGTGCTGGCATCTATCGCTCCTATCTATTCGATAAAAATAGTATCTTTAAATTAGACTTTGAGTCCGAAGAATCACTGAGCGGTATTACGCGCTATAAGAAAACTAATTAAGCTTCCTAGGGTGCCCTCCTAGGGCGCCCATCTAGATCGGGGCTGTAAATGTAATCTTGAACACTGCACCAGTATTTTGCAGACTGTCATACTGAATCCGGCCACCATGGCGCGTCACAATGTAATTACACAACCATAGGCCCAAACCCATCCCCTCGCGCTTAGTGCCTGTAAAGAGCTCAAACAAGTATTTCTGCTGATCAACTGGCACGCCTAAGCCGTTATCCTCAAACTGAATTTCAGTGATCTCCCCTTTTTGCATTCCAAGTATGCGAATGGTTTTGGAAGGTGGCTTCGAGCTATCTAGAGCCTGAACTGAATTGTTAAATAGATTGATGAACAATTGCTGCGCCTCCCCAAAACTCATGGGGATTTGCAGATTTTTTTCTATGTCAATCTCTACATGGATTTGCTTCTGATTGAGATCAGATTGAGACAAGAGTAAGACAGCGTCAATGACCTCTCTAACAGAGACGAAATCAGGAATTGCATCGTATTTTTCTGCAAAGATCGCTTTTAGCGTTTGGATAATCCGTGCGGCACGCATATTATCTTTAGCAATATCGTTGGCAATTCGCGTAATAAGCTCACGATCCAAGTTCTCAGCCTGCAACTTCTTCTGCAAAAACTCGCTGTTAATTTGTATTGCCCCCAAAGGCTGATTGATCTCATGCGCAATGGAGGCTGATAAAGCGCCTGTGGAGCTTGTTTTATTAGCCTTTAATAATGAGGCAATCAAGGTCTCGCGCTCTGTCAGCAGTTTTTTGAAAGCCTCATTTTCGGACTCCGTCTGTCGACCATCAAAAGCCAAACGTTCAGACCAATATCCCCAAATAGCAATAAAGGATATGGTGTTCATTAGGATTTGCCCTAAAGTAAAGAGGATCAATAAAAGAGGTAACTCATCCATTGAGCGAATGGGATGGTCAGAACTTAGCAATATGATTAATCGGGGAACTAAGAAAAGGGCTTCGCCGACAGCTGCATACTGAAAATAGCGTAATTGCTGTAATTGCAATTTGCGATTAAATAGAAATGCTTCCCGAATTTGCCAAGCAAACACTAAGGCATAAACTAAGACTGCGAATATGGTTCGGGCCTCAAAACTGGCATAAAGTCTCAGGCACTCAAAAATCAGTCCATACACGATGATCGATATGAAAAGAGGCCATCGAAGCTGGCCAGATAACTCCTTATTTAGGGAATAAAAGAAGGCTCCCTGAAATATTGCTGCTGCATAAAAGAATGTATTGGCAATCGTAAATATCCCCGGCGGTTTTTGAATATCTGCAGTGAATAAAATACCAATTGCAAATAACAAAAGACCGCTAACGTTAACGACAAGAGCGGCTAGCCAGTAGGTATTAGGTTTAGAGCGACTCTTGGGGCCGATGTAGTGAGAAATGCCAATCAACAAGCCAAGTTGTATCGCCGCAAAGATAAAGAAATAGATCGATAGAAGAAGCTTCATGCGGCAATCGTACCTGATTTAAATCATGCAAGATTAGATCGTATGATGCGATGTCTGAATGGTGAATTTAACTCTGCCTTGGTAGCCAAACCCAAAGCACCTAGAGAAATCCAGCTTTGCAGCTGGCGGAGAGGGTGGGATTCGAACCCACGGTAGACTTGCGTCTACGCCTGATTTCGAGTCAGGTACATTCGACCACTCTGCCACCTCTCCGACTCTCCTTGAATTATACCTAGCCCCCGTGCTCAATCTAAAAAAGTATTGACCAGAGTACTGTATTCATCTAATATGTAGATACATTAATAGATATACATTTTAAGGAAATGATTTAATTATATGAATATTCAAATCTCTAAATGGGGTAATAGCCTTGCCCTTCGTATTCCCAGTGAATTGCTGAAAGAGGCACAACTCAAAGAAGGTGACTCTGTCAGTGCCACTATGACCCCAGATGGAGCCATTGCTTTACGATCCAACAAGACGGATCGTAAATCCCTCATCCGAGAACTTCAAAACTTACGTGACTCTATGCCATTGACCAAATCAGTTATAAATTCCATGCGTACTAGCTCTCGCTACTGATGATCTACGTTGATACCAGTGTTTTTGTTTCCCTTTGTACCCGAGAAAATAAGAGCAAAGCGGTTGAAATATGGTACGAAAAAGTTAGCGCCAAACTAGTGACCTCAGCCTGGACCTTTACTGAATTCGCTAGTGCATTAGCAATCAAAGAACGTACTGATCAAATTTCTCATCTACAAAGTAAGGGTGCATGGAAACTCTTTGAAAAAATTTGCAGTAATGATGTTGAGCTTTTTTCCATCAAACCGAATGTGTTTTACTCTGCCGGCTTAATGACTTTAGATGCAGAATCAAATCTTAGAGCGGGGGATGCATTGCACCTATCGGCGGCTATTGACGCTAAATCTAAATCCATTGTGACGCTCGATAAAGTCTTAGCCAAGAATTCTCAAAAAGCCAAAATCAAAGCAATATTACTTTAAGTAATAGATCGAATCACTTCTAAGCCGCCCATGTAGGGTTGCAGTGCCTTAGGGATCTTGATGCTGCCATCAGCTTGTTGGAAGTTCTCCAAAATGGCGACGCCAGTTCTTCCTACGGCAAGACCTGAACCATTTAGGGTGTGCAAGAGTTCTGGTTTATTCTGGCCCACTTTATAACGGGCTTGCATTCGTCTAGCTTGAAAGTCGCCCATATTGGAGCAGGAGCTAATCTCACGATAGGCGTTTTGCGATGGAATCCAAACCTCTAAGTCGTAGGTTTTTGTAGACCCAAAGCCCATGTCACCGGTGCACAAGAGCATTCTGCGATAAGGTAGCTCAAGAAGCTCTAAGATTTTCTCGGCATGTGCAGTCAACTCTTCTAGTGCCTGCATCGAGTTCTCGGGTTTACTGATGTGCACTAACTCCACCTTATCAAACTGATGTTGCCGGATCATCCCGCGCACATCACGCCCGTAACTACCGGCCTCTGAACGAAAGCATGGGGTATGGGCTACATATTTGAGAGGTAGCTGATCGGCGCTAACGATCTCATCGCGCACGAGGTTCGTAACCGGTACTTCGGCCGTAGGAATGAGATAAAAGTTCTCGAGGCGCTCAGCGCCATCATCGGGATGCTCTCCTCCCATCTTTCTGGGGACTTTAAAGAGATCCGCCTCAAACTTTGGGAGCTGTCCGGTACCGTGCATCGAATCCGCATTGACCATATACGGTACATAGACCTCTTGATATCCATGCTGAGAGGTATGCACATCCAACATAAACTGTGCAAGCGCACGATGTAATTTGGCCGCATTGCCTTTGAGCACCACAAAGCGCGCACCACTAATTTTAGTAGCCGAGCTAAAGTCCAAACCAATCGGCGTACCCAAATCCACATGGTCCTTGGGTGTGAACTCAAACTGTGTTGGCTTACCCCAAGACTTCATCTCTTTGTTCTCATCAGCAGTTTTACCAACGGGAACACTTTCATCGGGCATGTTGGGGATCCCCAACAGAAAATCCTTAATCTCATCTTGCAATACGCTCAGTCGGCTAGCGCTTGCCTCGAGTTCTTTATTCACGGTGGCAGACTCAGCTAACTCGGTCGTAGCATCCTCACCCTTACCTTTTTTCATACCAATTGCTTTAGCCAATTGGTTACGCTTGGCTTGCAACTCTTCGGTACGGCCCTGTAATTGTTTACGCTCGCTCTCCAATTGCGTAAATAAAGAGGTATCGAGCTCAAACTTACGAGTTGCTAGGCGTGTTTTGACACTCTCTAAGTCTTTACGTAACAGTTGGGGGTCCAGCATGGCGTTCCTTATTGGTCTAAACCATTAGTTTAGTCGCAAGACCTCTGCCCCTGGTGGGGCCTTAAACTGAAAACGGCTAGGCTCAATCTTGGGGTTGATTTGCATCTGACCAAAGACCACCAGAACAATACTGCCAAAGCCATCGGTTAACTCTAAGGCTTTTGGCAAACCCCCGCCCATCCCGATCGCAATTTTGGTGTAAGGCAAATCGCCCTGTCCTGCTTTTGCCTTGGGCTTGAGGTTAACCCACTGTAAATCGGTTTTAGTACCCCCATCCTCAAGCTCAAATTGCGAATCTAGGGCGCTCTCACCAAAGAGGATTGCCGCTGGTGATGCTGCCAAGGCCTGATTGGCAGAGCGTATCGTGAGCTGATTGAGGTCCTTATCCCACATCAAGAGCTGTTTACCATCGGCAATTAGTTTTTGCTCATAGGGCTTTTGCGTGTCCCAAACGAACTTACCGGGTCGCTGAAAAATAAATTGGCCAGAGGTCTGACGGACTAATTTGGGTTTGTCTTGTGGCTCATTCGGTTTTGGGGAACGCATCTGCTGCTGCGCAAACTCGCCTTGCGCGGATTGCACGGTCTTCACAAATTGGCGCAATTGCTCCACGCCATTAGGGCGGCTATCTTGAGAGAAGGTGACCGAACTAAACGTGCCTAGGAGTAAAGCAAGGAAATAATGAATGAACTTCACAGAAAAGAATGGATTTTGATTAAACAGATACTACTCAGAAGGACGTGAGACCAAAATCTCACGATTACCATTGCCGCCCATCTTCGATACGAGACCTGCTTTCTCCATATCTTCGAGTAAGCGTGCGGCGCGGTTATAACCAATGCGCAGATGGCGTTGTACGAGGGAAATTGATGCACGCTTATTCTCTAGAACGATCGCAACAGCTTGGTCATAGAGGGGATCTGCTTCACCGCTACCATTACCGCCACCATTGAGCGCATCCATGTTGGACTCGTCAGCGCCCTCTAGAACACCGTCGATGTAGTTTGCTTCGCCCTTCTCCTTTAACCAGCTGACCACACGATGAACTTCGTCATCGGAGACAAAGGCACCGTGCACCCGAATCGGCAAACCAGTGCCAGGTGGCATGTAGAGCATATCGCCCATGCCCAATAAAGCCTCAGCACCCTGCTGATCCAAAATCGTGCGGCTATCGACCTTGCTACTTACCTGAAACGAGATGCGGGTTGGGATATTGGCTTTGATCAATCCTGTAATGACATCGACGCTTGGGCGTTGCGTTGCCAATATCAAATGGATACCGGCAGCGCGCGCTTTTTGAGCAATCCGTGCAATGAGCTCCTCAATTTTCTTGCCCGAGACCATCATGAGGTCGGCTAACTCGTCGATGATCACCACAATCACCGGCGCTTTATAAAGCGGCTCAGGATCTTCAGGAGTTAGGCTAAATGGATTAGTGAGTTTTTCTCCTTTGGCTTCGGCATCCAGAATCTTCTTATTAAAGCCCGCCAAATTACGCACCCCAAACTTACTCATTAATTTGTAGCGCCGCTCCATCTCGTTGACTGCCCAATTGAGCGCGTTATAGGCCTGTTTCATATCGGTGACTACGGGACACAATAAATGCGGCACCTTCTCATAGACCGACATCTCCAGCATCTTCGGATCAATCATGATGAGACGCACTTCATCGGGCTTGGCTTTAAAGAGGATCGACAAAATCATGGCATTAATACCGACTGACTTACCAGCGCCCGTTGTACCAGCGACTAAGCAGTGCGGCATCTTCGCCAAATCAGCCACCGTAGGGCTACCTGAAATATCTTTCCCCAAGGCTAGCGTGAGCAGTGAGTGATTGTCGTTATAGACCTGTGAGCTCAAGATCTCCGAGAGATAAACCGACTGACGGGTTGGATTTGGTAGCTCCAGTGCCATACAGGTTTTGCCGGGGATGGTTTCTACAACACGCAAACTCACCACACCAAGTGAACGTGATAAATCGCGCGAGAGGTTAACAATCTGACTGCCTTTCACACCAACTGCTGGCTCGATCTCGTAACGGGTAACCACGGGGCCTGGATAAGCAGCTATTACTTTGGCTTGCACACCAAAATCATCGAGCTTTCGCTCAATTAACCGCGAGGTGAACTCCAAGGTCTCTGCAGAAATAGTTTCCTTGGCTTCGGGGACGGGGTCTAATAAAGACAGGGGGGGCAACTCAGAATCAGGGATTTCTACAAAGAGGGGTTGCTGCTTCTCGCGCTCAACCCGCTCACTCTTCACGATCTTCAGAGGCTGATTAAAGATTTGTACTTTAGGTGCCACCTCTTCACGAATGCGTACCTCTTCAACGTGCTCTTCTCGCTCGACGGCAGCTTGCTCACCGATCTTGAGGTCCTCTTGCTTCTCACGCTTCTCGCGCAGACGCCGAATCCCTAACTCGATATAGCGACCCACTTGCTCTGAGAGGCTTAACCACGAGAAATGTAAAAAGAGGGACAAGCCTACAGCCAAACCAAATAACAAAATGAGTGTGGATCCTGTAAAGCCAAATGCCATTTGCAAGGGATCACCAATCACTTCGCCCAAAATACCACCGGGGGGTCTTGGGAGCTCCCACTGGAGGGAATGCAGACGGATCGACTCAAGGCCCATGCTACAGACCAAGGTGAGAGCAAAACCTAACCACCGTGTTAACAGCGACTCTGGTTTGACATTGGGATCAGGAGGAAGGGGAACGCTCCACAACTCGCGCCATTGGCTAATGACGCGTCGTGCAAACAAAATGACCCACCAAAAAGCCGAGGCCCCAAAGACATAGAACATCAAATCGGCGGTCCAGGCCCCCATCCGACCGCCAATGTTCTTGGGGGTCTCAAAACTAGCATGCGACCAAGCGGGGTCTGATTTAGTGTAAGTCACTAAGACTGCAAAGAGTCCTAGGCAAATTGCCAATAGGAGAAACCAGCGCACTTCAGCAAATAAACGAGACATCTTTCCGGTTCCGCTATCCGGAGGCAATGGGGTCCTAGTTTGTGGGTACGAGCTACGTGGCATGTTCTGATGATTGTAAACAAGGCTAAGCCCTAGGACCCTATAATTTACCCATGAATACCACTACCAAACACTCCAAAGTTCTAATTCTGGGCTCAGGCCCTGCCGGCTATACCGCGGCGGTCTATGCCGCTCGGGCAAACCTCAAACCCACCTTAATTACAGGTCTTGCTCAAGGCGGTCAACTAATGACCACCACCGATGTCGAGAACTGGCCCGCCGACCCAAACGGGGTCCAAGGCCCAGAGCTCATGGATCGGTTCTTAAAGCATGCCGAGCATTTCAATACCGAGATTATTTTTGATCACATTCATACTGCCGCCCTGACCGAGAAGCCAATTCGTCTGGTTGGTGACTCAGGTACTTATACCTGCGATGCGCTGATTATTTCGACGGGTGCCTCGGCACAATACCTAGGTCTACCCAGTGAAGAAGCCTTCATGGGTCGCGGAGTCTCGGGCTGTGCAACCTGCGATGGTTTTTTCTATAAGGGTCAAGATGTGTGCGTGGTTGGCGGGGGCAATACTGCGGTTGAGGAAGCTCTCTACCTCACTGGAATTGCTAAGACCGTGACCGTCATACATCGACGCGATAAATTCAGAGCAGAGCCCATTCTGAATGACCGCTTGATGGCCAAAGTTGCTGAGGGCAAAGTAATCCTTAAGCTCCACTCAACCCTAGATGAGGTCTTGGGTGATGCAAAGGGTGTGACTGGGGTACGCATTAAAAGGCAAGATGGCTCTAAAGAAGATATTGCGGTCTCTGGCGCCTTTATTGCGATTGGTCACAAACCCAATACTGATTTATTCACGGGTCAACTCGACATGCATAACGGTTACATCAAAACGCATTCCGGGCTTGAGGGTAATGCAACTGCCACCAACATCCCTGGTGTCTTTGCTGCTGGTGATGTGCAGGACCATATCTATCGTCAAGCTATTACTAGCGCCGGCACAGGCTGTATGGCGGCTCTCGATGCCCAACGCTATTTAGAGGGGCTAGAGTAAGTAGCTGTAAATATTTTTTAGGCGCTCAGAGCCAGTAATGCTAATTCGGGAGAGCGGTCTAATATTCTAAGCAAGGCCTTGGCAGCCCCAGTTGGCGCCCTCTTACCCTGCTCCCAATTACGAATAGTCTCAAGAGGAACTCCAATTTTTCTTGAAAACTCTTGTTGAGATAACCCCATTTTCTTTCGCACTCTTGCTGCATATTTACCAGCATCGCGCATTGCTAGGTCATCATCTATTTTTTTATGACGAGCAATATCAATCTCGGTAGTTGCGTCTAGTATCTTTTTATTGATACGCCCACGGACTTTCTTCCTGGCTGTATTTAAATCAACACTAACTCGAATTTTTTTCATATCTTCTAACCTCCCTAGCGTTCGCTCTTCGGGCAGAAATTATTCGAACTAAATTCGATCGATGAGTAAAGATAAGAACATAAATTTTTTCGTCTAATTTGCCAATTAAACGCAATCTTTCCTCACCGTAATCCCACCTATCATCCAGCTCGACCAGCCGATAGGGATCCCGAAATACGTCTATAACCGCTTCAAAATCAAACCCTCTTTTAACAAAACAATCATCACTTTTTAAATCATCCCATTCAAAATCCATAAGCAATGGTAGTTCATTGAACTACCATTGTCAAACAAAAAAGCCCAGGCTTTACTGGGCTATTTTGTCGGCTCTAAGTCCGGTTATCGCATCACTGGCAACAACGGCACGATTAAGAGTGCCACGATGTTAATGATTTTGATCAGTGGGTTTACCGCTGGTCCAGCTGTATCTTTGTAGGGATCGCCAACGGTATCACCGGTCACTGCAGCTTTGTGAGCCTCAGACCCTTTGCCACCATGGTTACCTTCTTCGATGTACTTCTTGGCATTATCCCAAGCGCCGCCACCAGTACACATCGAGATCGCTACAAACAGGCCAGTAATGATGGTGCCCATTAATAAGCCACCTAAGGCTGCTGGTCCCAATAAGAGTCCTACCAAAATTGGCACCACTACTGGCAAGAGTGATGGAATGATCATCTCTTTAATAGCAGCGCCTGTGAGCATATCAACGGCTTTTCCATACTCTGGCTTTGCAGTGCCCTCCATGATTCCAGGGATCTCTCTAAATTGGCGACGCACTTCTTCCACCACGGCGCCTGCACAGCGACCAACCGCCTCCATCGCCATCGCACCAAACAAGTAAGGAATTAAACCCCCAATAAAGAGGCCGATGATCACCATGTGATTAGAGAGATCAAAGGTAACTTGTTGACCGATTGCCTCTAAGGCATGGGTATAGTCTGCAAAGAGCACTAAGGATGCAAGACCTGCCGAACCAATTGCATACCCTTTGGTCACAGCCTTGGTGGTGTTACCTACCGCATCTAATGGATCGGTGATATCACGCACGGAGTCTGGCAAGCCTGCCATCTCAGCAATACCGCCTGCGTTATCCGTAATCGGACCGTATGCATCGAG
>JACCDM011363698.1_pt1 | contig 14758 bp, 14 predicted proteins | sample 7445851 | NCBI WGS metagenome assembly JACCDM01 (sample SAMN15323438, study PRJNA562643) | freshwater metagenome | isolation source: river surface water | place: USA:Blue River Watershed | collected 2017-08-16
GCTGAGCATGGCGGTGATCCATTGCTGTGGCAGCATCTGTTCTGGTTCTTCGGGCACCCCGAGGTGTACATCCTCGCCCTGCCGTTCTTCGGAATCATCTCCGAAATCCTGCCGGTCTTCAGCCGCAAGCCGATCTTTGGTTACAAGACTCTGGTCTATGCAACCATCGCTATTGCGGCGCTTTCAATGACCGTTTGGGCTCACCACATGTATGTCACAGGTTCTGTGCTCTTACCGTTCTTCGCGTTCACGACAATGCTTATTGCCGTGCCGACAGGTGTAAAGGTATTCAACTGGATTGGAACAATGTGGAAGGGCTCGGTCACTTTCGAAACACCAATGCTTTGGTCACTCGGGTTCCTGACCACCTTCATCTTCGGTGGCTTGACCGGTGTCATCTTGTCTTCACCAGCTCTCGACTTCCACCTGTCGGACAGTTACTTCGTTGTTGCTCACTTCCACTACGTTGTCTTCGGAACGGTCGTTTTCGCGATGTTCGCGGGAATCTACTTCTGGTACCCGAAGATGACCGGAAAGATGCTCAACGAGCGAATCGGTAAGGTTCACTTCTGGTTGCTATTCTTTGGCTTCCACATTACCTTCTTGGTTCAGCACTGGCTAGGCGTTATCGGAATGCCGCGTCGCTACGCTACCTATCTGCCAGAAGACGGCTTCGATTGGATGAACATGGTTTCTACCGTTGGTTCGGCCATTCTAGCCATCTCGATGATTCCGTTCTTCTGGAACATCTACATCACCTGGCGCAAGGGCGAAAAGACCACCCTCAACGACCCTTGGGGTTACGGACGATCGCTCGAGTGGGCTACCGCTTCGCCGTTCCCACGCCACAACTTCACTTCGATTCCACGCGTTCGCTCAGAGTCGCCGGCATTCGATTTGAACCACCCAGAACTAGCTCCTCAGCCCGAAAAGGCTCCAGCGAAGCCTAAGGTCAAGAAGGGATAACGCCAGTGCGTACTAATGCAAACATCTTCTGGCTCCTAACCGTTTTCTACATAATTTCGGCGGGCGGCTACGCTGCCTGGGGCCTACTTGACCCAAACTACGGCTACATCGAGGTTGTCGGCTTTGCAGCGATCTCAATGCTGGTTTTCATGTCTGGATTTATTGGCTTCTACGTTGAAAAGACGGCTCGCGTTCAGGGTCCAGTCCCTGAAGACAACGCGGATGCCCGCATCGAAGACGGCGAGTCGGAGATTGGTTTCTTCGCACCGTGGTCTTGGTGGCCGTTCTTCCTAGGTTTGTTCGCAGCCCTAGCGTTTGCGGCACTTGCGGTCGGATGGTGGCTGTTCTTCATCGCGTTCCCACTCGCTCTTATCGCGATCATCGGCTTCGTTTTCGAGCACAGCCGCGGGCAGCACGCCCACTAGCTCAAGCTTGCGAAAAGCCACCCTCACTTATGTGCAGGGTGGCTTTTTCACGTCTTTAGCGAACGCTTGAGCCTGACGATTTCGCGCGGGTGCCTCAAACGGTGCACCGTGAACGCCCTCGAATCGATTTGGTCAAATGACAGCCTTCGCCGATCGAAGTTAGTCCAAGCCCAGAGCAGGACATTAATCTCAGGATCGGCACTGAGCAAGTAACGTATGCTTTCGCGATTGCCGTTCCAGAGTTGTTTTCTCAACACCACTCTGGTCAGCGACCGCCAAGCAAGTCGGCTCATAACTATTCTCTTGGGGTAATCCAGCAGAATTACGTCAGTTGCCCTAGAGAGAACGATATCTCGCACTTGGGAGTAGTTGCCATCAACTATCCAGGAATCAGCTCGACAAAACGCAGCAACCCGGTTTCGAAAATCATGATTTGGCAGTGGCTGCCACTCGGCCTGATGCCGCAACGAATCCAACTCAAGATGGGGCAAACCTAGTTGAAGTGAGAGCGACCGAGCCAGATGTGTCTTGCCAGCGCCAGAGCTACCCATTATGAAAATTCGCATGTCAAGGATGAGTTTAGGTTAAAAGAAAAAGCCCACCAGATTTCTCTGGCAGACTCCTTCTTCGAATGCTTAGTGCAGTTCTTTACCGTGGTCGTGAGCGGCTTCGATCTCACCCTTTGTTGGTGGAACCACGCGGTCTTCAAAGTAGAAGCGAGACAGAGCGGCACGGATGCGCGAGCGCACGGTAATGACACCCTTCGCGTTCGGGCGAGCCAACATCGGCTCGTAAGCCTTGTAACCGACAAGCTTGTAAAGCTCGTACTCGTCCATCGGCTCGTGAACTTCAATGTATTCACCGTGTGGCAAACGCACAACACGACCGGTTTCACGACCGTGTAGGGCGATTTCACGATCCTTGCGCATGAGTGACAAACAGGCACGTTTGGTGATCATGTATGCCGCGATCGGGCCAACGATTAGCAGGATCTGCATCGAGGTCAGAACGTGGTTCAACGAAACCTGGAAGTGTGTAGCAATCAAGTCGGTGGATGCACCTGCCCAGAGAACTGCGTAGAAGGTAACCCCGGCAGCGCCAATACCGGTGCGAACCGGAGTGTTGCGCGGACGGTCAAGAACGTGGTGTTCACGCTTGTCACCGGTAACCCAGGCTTCAATGAACGGATAGAGGGCTACTACGACAAGGAACAGCACGCCAACCACCAGCGGAATCAGAATGTTCATCGATAAGGTGAAGTCGCCAATCATGTATTCCATGTGCGTTGGAGCCAAACGAAGCGCACCATCGAGCCAGCCGATATACCAGTCTGGCTGAGTACCCGCCGAGACAGGGGAGGGGTCGTATGCGCCATAGGCCCAAATCGGGTTGATTGTGAAGGTCGCCGCGATGAGCATGATCACACCGAACACGATGAAGAAGAATCCACCAGCTTTGGCAACGTAGACAGGCATTAGAGGATAGCCAACGACATTGTCGTCTCGCTTGCCAGGGCCCGCATAGTGGGTGTGCTTGTGAATGACCACCATGAAGAGGTGAACGGCCACGAATACCAAAATCAAGGCAGGCACAATCATGATATGCAGGCTGTAGAGTCGCGCAACAATGGCTTCACCAGGGAACTCTCCGCCGAACAACAGCGACGACGTGTAAGCACCGATGTAAGGGATTCCCTTGATCATGCCGTCGATAATTCGAAGACCGTTACCCGATAGCAAGTCGTCAGGAAGTGAGTAACCGGTGAATCCACCGGCCATACCGAGAACGAACAGAACGAATCCGACTACCCAGTTAATCTCGCGTGGCTTGCGGAACGCGCCGGTGAAGAAGACTCTAAGCATGTGTAGACCAGCGGCAGCTACGAAGAGCAGTGCAGACCAGTGGTGAACCTGACGGAACAGCAAGCCACCGCGAATTTCAAACGAGATGTCTAGGGTCGACGCGTAGGCGATCGACATTTCGGCACCCTTCAGGGGAGCGTATGAACCCTCGTAAATCACTGGAACCATAGATGGCTGGAACCAGAAAGTAAGGAAGGTGCCTGAAAGCAGCAGAACGAGGAAAGAGTAGAGAGCAACCTCTCCAAGCATGAACGACCAGTGGTCAGGAAATACCTTGCGTCCGAACTCCTTCAAAATGCCAGCTACACCAACGCGCTCGTCGAGGTAGTTTGCGGTTCCGGCTAGAAAGCCACCCTTTTTCTTGGCTGTTGCAGTTGCATTACTCATTTACGCTACGCTCCCAGAAGCTAGGGCCTACCGGCTCATTGAAGTCATCTTGTGCAACCAGGTACCCTTCGGCATCTACCGCGATTGGCAACTGTGGCAGTGGACGAGCCGCAGGGCCAAAGACCACGCGGCAGGCGTCGGTTAGGTCGAAGGTCGACTGGTGGCAAGGGCAAAGAAGGTGGTGGGTTTGCTGCTCGTAAAGCGCTACAGGGCAACCAACGTGGGTACAAATCTTCGAGTAAGCAACGATGCCGTCATAAGACCAGTCTTTGCGCTCGGCAGATTCTTTCAGGATTGACGGATCAACACGCACCAAGAGAACGGCGGCTTTTGCCTTCTCTTCGAGCTTGTGGTGTTCCAGTTCGGCTAAACCTTCTGGAATGACGTGGAACACCGAACCGATGGTGACATCTGAAGCCTTGATTGGCTTACCGTCTGGGTCACGGGTTAGGCGGGTGCCCTTTTTCCACATGGTGTGCTTCAGGCTGTCTCCAGGGTTAGGGCCTAGGTCACCGAAGACTAGGATGCCCGGCAGCGGGAAGAACGCAAGTGCACCGTAGAGGCTGCGGCGAATTAGTTTTCGACGGCTGAAACCAGATTCCTTGTTAGCCAGATCAATGATTTCGATTGCGCGAGCACGAGTTTCTTCACTTCCACGGGTCTGGTGGCGAGCCTCTGAAACTTCGGCATCTGGCATAAGTGTCTTTGCCCAGTGAACTGCTCCAATTCCAATTGCCAGCATGCCGAAAGCTGCACCCAGGCCGAGAAGTAGTGTGTTGTCGCGAACGCTCGCGTTGCTGCCCTCAACAATGGGAAAAGCAAAGTAGGCGTATAGCGCGAATGCACTGCTGATGATCGAGAACAGGAACAGCGCGGCCACCTGGCGAGCGGCACGCTTTTCGTGTGCCTCGCTCTTGTCGGTCATGCGCACGCGGTGTGGCTCCATGCCAGGGTCTTTTACAGCGTCTGGCGCGATTAGCGCTAGACCTGCCGAATAGTCGTGCTCAGCATCCTCGGCTTTTGCCAGAGATTTGCTCTTGTCACTCAATTGATTTCTCCTTGATTCTCAGGCACTAGTTCGACTTAGCGCCGAGCCAAATTGTGATCACTACAATGCCACCCAACACAAAGATCCAAACAAAAAGTCCTTCGGCGACTGGGCCGAGACCACCAAGTTCTTCACCACCGGCAGATGGGTTGGCTTCTACGTACTTGAGGTACGAGATGATGTCACGCTTGTCTTCTGGGGTGAGGTTGGCGTCGTTGAACACAGGCATGTTCTGTGGTCCGATAACCATAGCCTCGTAGATGTGCTTGGCTTCAACGCCTTCTAGGCGAGGGGCAAATTTACCTTCGGTCAGAGCACCGCCAGCACCAACCGCGTTGTGGCACATGGCGCAGTTTATGCGGAACAATTCGCCACCGTGCATGGTGTCGCCGGCGGCAAGCGCGGCCTCGCCAACCCATTCTTCGGATGGAATAGATGGACCAGGGGCCAGTGATGCAACGTAGGCGGCCAGCTGAGCGGTCTGCTCTTCGGTGAACTGCACTGGCTTTTTCATCATCTGAGGGCCAGAGGCCTGACCAGGCATGCGTCCGGTGCCGACCTGGAAGTCAACCGATGCGGCTCCAACGCCAATCAGGCTTGGACCCATGTTGGTGCCTTCGGCGTTCGAACCGTGACACGAGGCACAGTTTGCCAAGAAAAGCTTTTTACCAGCATCCACTGTTGCCTGGCTGACTTCGCCTGCCGTGCTCGAAGTGACCGCGTTACTTGCAACCGCGTAACCTCCACCGCTCACCAAAAGCCCGGTGAGAATCACGATGATCGCAGCTAGAGGACTGCGACGTGCGTTGTTTAATTTCTGCTTCGTCATTTTTGTCTTTCGCAAGTCTTTATTTCAATACGTAGATGATTAGGAAAAGGCCGATCCAGACGACGTCAACGAAGTGCCAGTAATAAGACACAACGATTGCGCTGGTGGCCTCGTAGTGGCCGAACTTCTTGGCAGCGAAGGTTTTACCGATGACCAGAAGGAATGCGATCAAACCGCCTGTTACGTGCAGGGCGTGGAAGCCGGTGGTTATGTAGAAAGCGCTGCCGTACGAGTTAGAACTCAGCGAAACACCCTCAGCAATCAAGGTTGCATACTCCCAAACCTGACCGGCAACGAAGATTGCACCCATCACATAAGAAATCATGAACCACACGACGAGCCCCCATTTGACGGGGCAGATGCCGGTAGCACGTGGCTGCATTCGCTCTGCGGCGAAGACACCGAATTGAGCGGTGAATGACGAGAGAACAAGGATGATGGTGTTGATCGTTGCGAACGGAACGTTCAAAAGTTGCGTGTCTGCTTCCCAAATTGCAGGGGAGTTGGCACGGAGGCTGAAGTACATCGCGAACAGGCCGGCGAAGAACATCACCTCGCTGCCTAGCCAGACGATTGTGCCCACCGAAGTTGGGCTTGGGCGATTGATTATTGGGCTTGTTTTAGCCGTTGCAACGGTCGAAGACATGGCTTAAGTCTAACCCTTCGTCGGCTGGAAGATTGCCATTCTGGGGTCTAAACACGCGGAAATTGCCCGATAAACTTGGGCGCATGACGCATGCACTCAACTGGCCGAGCATCCTAGGTAAATTGCTAGCCAAATCTGACCTTGATCGGGCAGAAGCGGCATGGGCAATGACCGAGATTATGTCGGGTGAAGCCGCTGAAGCCCAGATCGGCGCTTTCATGATGGCGCTTCGGTCGAAGGGTGAGTCTGTTGACGAACTGGCCGGCCTGGTCGATGTAATGCTTGAGCACTCGGTGCTTCTAAACACCGGCCACGACGCGGTAGATATCGTTGGAACCGGGGGAGACCTGGCTGGAACGGTAAATGTCTCTAGCATGGCTGCCGTGCTTTGCTCCGCCGCTGGGGTGCCTGTGATGAAGCATGGCTCGAGATCGGCATCTGGCAAGACCGGTTCGAGCGAAATGCTCGAGGTGCTCGGTATTCGCCTTGATCTTTCACCAGAGCGAGTGGCCGATGTTTTTCGCGAAATCGGCCTAACTTTCTTCTTCGCACCCGTTTTTCACCCAGCAATGCGTCACGTCGCACCCGTGCGCAAGGCGCTCGGCGTGCCGACCACATTTAACTTTCTAGGCCCGCTAGCCAACCCCGCGCAGCCGATTGCAACCTCGCTTGGTGTGGCAACTCGCGCAGTTGCGCCGCTAATGGCTGCCGAGGTGGCCGCCAGAGGCCGGTCTGCACTAGTTTTTCGAGGTTCTGACGGGCTAGACGAGCTCACCACGACTGGAATTAGCGAAATTTGGCAGGTTTCTGGGGGAGAGGTGCGCGAATTCGTGCTCGATCCTGCCAATTTGGGTCTTGCCAAGGCAAATTCGGCCGATTTGGCCGGTGGCGACGCACAGCACAACGCCAAAATTGCTCGAATCGTTCTAGGCGCAGACAACTGGGATGCTGGGCTGCAGCCAGCGCGCGACATTGTCAGACTGAACGCAGCCGGTGGCATCGTGGCTTACAGATTGGCAAAGGATTCATCTCAAGCTGGTTTAGACATTCACGAACGTTTCGCTGCAGCGCTGACTCAGGTCGACGATGCGATAGCCTCGGGGGCACCAGCACAGAAACTATCGGCCTGGATTAGCGCCACTCAGTCATAGCCGCGCATTGATCACGCATTCGCGGGGGTGGTGGCCGGATAAAAGTAAGTTGACATAATGTTCATTATCGGCGTTATTTATAGGGCTGACTAGAAGGGGTTCTGGCCTAAAAACTCCGCCAGGCCGTGTGGACCAACCAGATCGCTCGTTCGCAGCAGCTCCTCCGGTTTCCACCAGCGGAACTCAAGAACATCGCGACGTTCGTCGTCAGTCCAGCCCGAAGCATCCAAGTTCAAACCTTCAACCTTTAGTTGAAAGAATGTATCGGTGTAAGTGTGGAAATTGCCGTCAGACCAATCCCAGCGCCCCGAAGTTTGCCAAATTGGCTCACCAAGTGCTTCTGGGCTGGTTTGTAGCCCGGTTTCTTCGAATAATTCGCGCACAGCGGCATCAAGCGCCGTTTCGCCGTCGTCGATACCGCCACCAGGGGTCAGCCAGCGCGGCGGCAAGCCAACTTCGGGGTCGAAATGGGTTAACAGCAGAAAAACCTCGCCTGCGTCGTTGTGCAGAACGACTCGTGCCGTTGGGCGGTGTTGACCGGGACTAACCATGGGTCTTTTGCGGGTCGCGATATTTGAACAGTTGCAGAGAAAGTTGCATCAGGTAACCGATGCAGATTGCAAAGATCAGGGTTCCTTCACGCACTTGGCCACCCAAGAGCCATCCGATGGTCAGCACGGTACCTTCGTACATGGTGCGAATCTTCCAGAATTTCCAGCCCAGCAGTCGCTGCGTGCCAATCATTAGGCCATCTCGAGGACCTGAGCCCAAGCCAGCTGAGATGTACATTCCCGTGGCGATAGCAACAATCACGAGTCCGGCCAGAAAAACCAAGAGCTGAAGCCAATATCCCTCGATCTGAGGCACCAGCGGCAACCAAAAATCGGCGAACAGACCTATAAAGATGCCGTTTAGAACAGTGCCAATCCCCCAGCGCTGTTTTAGTGGAATCCACGCCAGTAACACCAGTGCGCTAACAATCACCGAAGCCCAGCCGTAGCTGATGCCAAAGGTTTTTGAGAGGCCCTGTGCGAAGACATCCCAGGGAGACAGACCGATCGCGGCGCGCAACATTAGGGCTAGGCCCAGGCCGTAAATAAACAGGCCAATCCACAGGCGCGCAAATTTTTGCAACGTCTCGAGATTTAGCCTCAGGTTCATGCAACAAAGCCTAGGCTGTTTCTAATCGTGCTTGGCAAAGGAGGTAAACGTTTTGGAGTACTTCTCCCCCAGCGGTGTGCACGTTTTCGCCCACCGCGGTCTGGTTAGCGAAAAAGCTACCGAGAACACGCTGACTGCCTTTCAAAACGCCTTGGATGCTGGCGCAACGCACCTCGAAACCGACGTTCAGGCTACCAAAGACGGCGTGGCAATACTTTTTCACGACAGCACTCTCAAGCGCGTCGCCGGCATCGACAGCGATGTGAAAAACCTGACCTTTGAGCAAATTCAGACTGTTTCGCTACCTGGCGGGCCGATTCTGTCACTGCAAGAAGCCCTTGAAAAGCTGCCGGATGCTCGGTTCAACCTAGACATCAAACGCGCTAACGCAATCGAGCCAACCGTGAATGCCATCATTGCGGCGTCTGGGCAAGATCGGGTGTTGGTTTCATCGTTCAGCGAGGCAAGGCGCCGCAAGGCCATGCGCATGCTGCGAGCTGCGGGTACGTCGGTTGCCACCGGCATGGGATTGGCAAAGATCTTGTTGGCGGTGTTGACTGCCAAGTTGCGAATGCGCCGCGCGTTCAACCTTGTTGTGCAGGGTGTGCAGGCGGTTCAGGTGCCATTTGAGCATCCGCTGATAAACCCGCTTCAGCCTCGATTTATCGAATATGTGCTGGATGCCGGGCTACAGCTTAACTACTGGGTAGTCAACGACGCGCAGACCATGCACGAACTCGTTGGCCTTGGCGCAACTGGAATCGTGTCAGATCGTGCCGATGTCGCAGCAAAGGCGTTGAGGCACTAACCTAAGACCTTCGCGCACCCACCGTTTTTGGGAACAAAATGCGCCGCTTCTGCGTTTAGTTCTAGGCAGTCGCACCGAACGAACATAGGAGAACAATGGCTCAGTCAACCATGCGCGGAATGCGTCTAGGTGGCCAATCGCTTGAGAGCGAAAGAGGCGTTTCTTATTCGGAGCGTGCCACACACATTTATCGTTGCGCCAACGGCCACGACAGCTCGATGGTTTTCGCCGCCGAAGCAGAGATTCCGCAGACCTGGCAGTGCAAGAGCTGTGCCAATGACGGCATTTTGCTTGCCGATGGCAAAGAGGTTGTGCTCGAGAACGTCGAAGACAAGACCCCACGAAGCCACTGGGAAATGCTGCTAGAGCGCCGCAGCCGCGATGAGCTTGAAGAGATTCTGCAAGAGCGCCTTGAGTACATTCGCGCTCGCCGCAAGGCCGGCGAAGCCGACAACTAGAAACGAAAAAGTCTTTTTAGACCCCAACGGGTTATCAGCCATAGTGCCTCACGGACTATGGCTGAACTCATTTTTGAACTGCCAAACTCGCGCTCAACGAACGTGATTGGCACCTCGATGATCGCGGCACCAGCTCTTGACGCCCGCCAGGCCATTTCGATTTGAAACGAATACCCGGCCGATGCAAGTTCGGTTTCGATGAGTTTGGCGAGCAGGTCGGCGCGAAAGACTCGAAAACCTGCGGTCATATCACGAATGTTTGTGCCAAGCAGAGTGCGGGCATACAGATTGCCGAGTCGAGATAGAGCAACTCGGTGCCAGGCCCAGTTTTCGACAGCCCCTCCCCTGACCCAGCGCGATCCGATGACGAAATCGGCTTTGGTCGAGGCCTGGATTAGTTTGGCGAGGTCCTGAGACCGGTGACTACCGTCGGCGTCCATCTCGATTAGGTAATCAAAGCCCTGCGACAGCCCAAGCCTAAACCCCGCGATGTAGGCGGCACCCAGGCCGTTTTTCGCGTCACGGTGAAGAACTTGGATGCGCGCATCCGCCTTCGCCATGCGGTCTGCCAATTCCCCCGTGCCGTCTGGCGAGGCGTCATCGACGATGAGCACGCTCACCTGAGGGTTATGAGCGAATAAGCGCTCGAGAACAACGGGCAGGCTTTCTAGTTCGTTGTAGGTAGGGAGAACGACGAGGTATTTAGGCACGCGGATTTCTTCGTTCGAGAACCCGGCGCAGGAGCATCCAAGCAAGGGTAAAACCGAGCAACGTCAGGTTCATATAGTCGAGATAGCGGCCGTAAATCATGGCGGGAGTCTTGGTGTCGGTAAGACCGATTTGGGCGACCAGGTAGTCACGCTCGAAAGCTCCAGAGCTATCTAGCAACTGCCCTCCACGGTCATAAATGGCGGATGGCCCTACAGTTGAGGCGTTCACGAGCGCTAAACCGGTTTCAATGCTGCGCAGTTTAGCGATAGCAAGTTGCTGCCAAGCCTGATCGGTTCGCCCGAAGTCGGCGTTGTTGGTTTGCGACAGAATCGCGGTCGCTCCCTGATCAGAGAGCTCGTAGAAAATCTCATCGATTGCCACTTCAAAACAGATCAAGACGCCTAGTTTTTGGCCGTTGACCTCATAGATGGCGTCGCGCTCGCCGAACGCGTAGTCACGGTAAATCAAGCCGATCAGGTCTGGGGCCAGCTGGTTCCAGAATTCGCGGTCTGGAACATATTCGGCAAACGGCACCGGACGCTTCTTGTCGTATTGGTCGGTAAGTCCCGCTCCTGGCTCCCACAAGAAGGAACTGTTGAACAGGTCGCTACCGTTTGAGGTGATGGTGCCGAAGGCCAGAGGCACTTTCGCATCGATGTTTACCAAGTTGCTGAGCAACTGCCTAGCTTGTAAATCAACGATTGGGCTGAGATCGGAGGCATTCTCTGGCCAAACAATCAGATCGAGTTTGCGAGACGGTTCGTTGCGCAGTAGTTCGTAGGTAGCATCCAAGTGGTTTTCAAGAATTTCGCCTCGACGCGTGTTGGCGAAAAGACCCGCGTTGGCGTTGCCTTGAATGGCTGCGACGTCAATCTCTGACTTAGCGCTGGAAATTGGAGGTAAGGCTGGCACCAATACCGCGACCAGCAAGACGAGAGTGGGAACCGCGAAGGATCGACGTGAGGTTAAACCGTCCCTGCGCTTTGACCAGAATGCAGGAAGCCATTCAACAACCAAGGCAGACAGCAGGGCAATCACGAGGCCGAGCAGACTGAATCCGCCGAAGTAGACCCAACCCGCGAGTGGTGATTCCGACTGGCTCATCGCCAAGCGCGACCACGGATATCCGCCGTAGGGAATATGGGTACTGGCCCATTCGCGAGCCATCCAAAGCGATGCGAACAAAATGGCCGAACCAAAGATTGTTTTAGTGTGGCGTCGTGCCAGTGCGTAGATGGCTAGCCCTAAGCCGACCCAAAGAGCCTGTATGAACGAAAGGGCCACCAAAGGCAGCGGGCCCAGGTATTGGCTAAGCCACCAGCATTGCGAGGCATAGAATGCGAAACCGCCGGCGAAACCAACCAATGCGGCGCGTGCAAATGTTGCCCCTCTTACCGAGATGAGCAGGCCAGCCACGCTCAAGAAAATTAGGGGCCAGAGCCCAGGCTTTGGGTAGGCAAAAAAGCTCAATAGGCCGGATGCGACGGCAAGGGTTAGTCGCGAGCTCAGGTAAACGGAATCTAGATGTTTGCTCACAAGCCCAGCCTAGGTGTTTTAGCCATAGTAGGAATAGGCAACGATGCCGCGCTTGATCTTGTCGATTGCCTCTCTAGCGGAGTCGGCCACCTCGTCTTGAGCGGCTTGGGCAATCTGGTCAAGCAGGTCAACTATTTGTTTCATCCATCTGATGAAGTCACCGGCGAGCATGTCGCTCTCACCTAGAACACTGTCAAGGCGAGCGCCAGTAGCCCAGCGGTGGGTTGCGACAGTGAAACTCAGGTCTGGCTCGTTGGTGGGAGGTAACTTGTACCCCTTGGCGGCAATCTCGATATCCTGCCAAATCGACAGGGTTTGCTCGTAGATGGCTGCAAAGTTGCCGCGCGGCACCTTCGGCGAGAGATCTTCATCGTCGCGTCTGGCTTCGTACACCAGTGATGCGGCAATGGCGGCCAGAGTGGCTGGGTCTGCATCGCGCCAAACACCAAGGCGAAGGCATTGAGCAACCAGAAGATCGCGCTCGCCGTAAATTCTGGCCAGGGTGTTACCAGCGTCGGTGACCTCGAGCTCACCGCTGGCTTGACTCAAGTAGTCAAGATCAATTAGCAAAAGACAGATTCGGTCGAAAACTTTGGCCACCTGGTTGGTGCGTCCCTCGATTTGCGAAAGCAGATTGTCGGTTTCTTTGCGCAGCTTGTGCCAGCGCTCACCCCAGCGTGCGTGAGCCTCGCGGTCAGAGCATCCGTGACATGGGTGCTGTCTGATGCGTCGCTTTAGGTCTGAGAGCTCTTGCTCTTTCTCACGCTTACCTCGCGAAAGTCGAATGGTTTTGCCGCGTTCATGGCGTACCTTGCCGGCCGACAATTCGCGTTCGAGATCGCTAATCTGTCGTCGCATTCCGGCGTAATCGCCGAAATTACCGAGGTGGCAGGCCATTGACTTTTCGAAGCCAGCCAGCGAGTCTTCGCGTTCGCGCAAGCCTCTGGCAAGGCCTACAACCGAGCGGTCGGCCTGAAACTGGGCGAAGCTCATCTCGAGCACTTCACGGGCACGGTCGCGACCGAACGCCTCGATTAAGTTCACGGCCATGTTGTAGGTCGGTCTGAACGATGACATGAGCGGGTACGTGCGCTTGGATGCGAGGCCGGCGACCACCTGAGGATCAAGATTGGCGGCCCATTGAATGACCGAGTGACCCTCAACGTCGATGCCTCGGCGACCAGCACGACCGGTGAGCTGGGTGTACTCCCCCGGCGTTATTTGAACTCGGCTCTCGCCGTTGAACTTGTCGAGGCGGTCGAGAACGACCGTGCGTGCAGGCATGTTGATGCCTAGGGCCAGGGTCTCGGTGGCAAAGACAACCTTCACGAGCTTGCGCAAGAAAAGCTCTTCGACCACTTCTTTGAAGGCGGGTAACATTCCGGCGTGGTGGGCAGCCACTCCCCTCTCGAGCGAGCTCAACCACTCGAAATAACCAAGCGTGGCGAGGTCTTCATCCGCTATGTTGTAGCACTTTTCCTCGACCAGCATGCGAATCTCACGGCGCTCTTCTTGAGTAGTGAGCCGGAGGCTCCAACGCAGACACTCTTTTACCGCGGCCTCGCAGGCTGCACGAGAAAAGATAAAGAAAATGGCTGGCAGAAGGTTTTCTTCTTCGAGAAGTTCGACAATCTGCGGCTTGGCAATTTTCGGGATGCGCGCCTGGTGTTTTTGCCAATTATTGTTCTGACCCCCACGCCCTTTGGCCGGTTTGTTCACCGGTTGGCGAAGTTTGTTGGAGTGCATTTGCGAAAGTTCAGGATTCACCCTCGGAGCCCCTGGCGTCGCGTCGAAAAGGTCGAGCAAATCGTTGCCGAAGAGCACGTGCTGAGTCAGCGGCACCGGACGAACTTCAGAGACGATGATTTCGGTTGAGCCACGAACCTCATCGAGCCAAGCGCCGAATTCTTCGGCGTTCGATACCGTTGCGCTAAGTGAAACCACGCGCACATCTTTCGGAAGATGCAAAATCACTTCTTCCCAAACCGCTCCCCTAAAACGATCGGCCAGGTAGTGAACCTCGTCCATGATTACGTACCCGAGGCTCATGAGAGCATCCGAGTTTGCATAAATCATGTTGCGCAACACTTCGGTGGTCATTACGACGATTTGGGCGTCGCCGTTTTGGTTGGTGTCACCCGTAAGTAAACCAACTCGGTCTTCGCCATAACGGGTTACAAGCTCGGCATATTTCTGATTGCTAAGGGCCTTAATTGGCGTGGTGTAGAAAACTTTTTGCTCTTGTTCGATGGCAAGGTGAATTGCAAACTCGCCAACGATTGTCTTACCCGCACCGGTAGGTGCCGCAACAAGCACACCTTTGCCCTCTGATAATGCGTGGCAGGCCTTTTGCTGAAAATCGTCAAGTGGAAACTCGAGAAGGTCGGTGAAGGCCTTCAGGCTTTTGTTCGGTGCGGATTTCTTGGCCCGGGCGTATCGCTCAGCTGGCGATAGGTCTTCGAACTCACTCGACATCTTGACCGAGCTGTTTTCTTCTTCGACGATCGGTAATCCAAGCAACGCCACCCGACGCGAAATACAGTGCCGTAAGCGGCGCCATCAGAACGAACATCGATAGCGGGTCGGCGGTTGGGGTGGCTAGCGCCGCGATGACGGCTATGACAAAAACGGCCAAGCGCCACGATTTGAAAATGCTTTTAGCTGTGATCAAACCGGCCAGGTTGAGAAGAACCAGAACAACTGGCATGACAAATGCCAGGCCGAAGACAAGCAAGATCCGCAAGACGAACAGGATGTAGTCGTTGGCGAC
>JACCDM010243373.1_pt1 | contig 14755 bp, 14 predicted proteins | sample 7445851 | NCBI WGS metagenome assembly JACCDM01 (sample SAMN15323438, study PRJNA562643) | freshwater metagenome | isolation source: river surface water | place: USA:Blue River Watershed | collected 2017-08-16
CTTCGAAAAACCAGACGGACATGAAGGCAGAAAAGTCACTGTCATTGCGGTTATCACGCAAAAACATTTCCGTCGCGGGCAAGGCTGACCACTCGGTAATCGCATTCATGCGTATGGTCTGCGCCTGCTCGTCAGACAGCAGCGCAGGCTCGAACTCGCCCCATGGAATATTGGTTTCCATGTTCCAGCGGACCTGCTCAAGCGAGCGAAAGAGTTCGGGGTACAGCATTTGTTGAACTTCCTGCGTGAATAATGTGTGCGGATTCTACCAACAAAGTATGACCGTTCGATTGATGACCGGAACGACTTGTGGGTTACTTTTACTGGAGCCCAAACTTACAAGTCGTTAATTGAACCGAGCATCTGCCCGGCACGAATCCGTATCGCCTCCCGCTCGGCTGCATCCAGCTTTTGCAGATTTTTCGCCATCAGCGCCGTTCTTGGGTTGGAAGACAGCGTCGCTTCGTGCGCGTCAATAAAATGCCAGTACAAGGTGGTGAAGGGGCAGGCAGTCTCCCCAGTCCGTTTCGCGGGATCATAACGACAACCCGAACAGTAATTGCTCTGGCGGTTGATGTAGGCGCCGCTCGCCACATACGGCTTGCTGGTGAAACGCGGACCACAGGCATGCAATGCCATGCCAGCCGTGTTTGGCAGCTCGACCCACTCAATCGCATCCACATAAATGGCCAGATACCAGTCGCATACCTGCTGCGGCGACAAGCCAGCAAGCAAGGCGAAATTACCCGTCACCATCAGCCGCTGAATGTGATGCGCGTAACCGAGCTCCAGCGTTTGCTTCAGGCTGTCACGCACGCACGCCATTCCGGTTTGGCCGTTCCAGAACCAATCCGGCAGGTCGCGCTGATGCCCGTAGTGGTTTGCCTTGGCCATTGCCGGCATATCGGTCCAGTACACACCCCGGATGAACTCGCGCCAACCCAGTACCTGTCGTATGAAACCCTCTGCACTCTCGATGGTGACATGGCCCCGGCGCCAGGCCTGCTCCGCTGCCGCGATGACTTCGCGCGGATCGAGCAAATGCAAATTGAGCGCCGCTGACAACAGGGAATGCCAGCCGAGCGGCGTATCGGTCCACATCGCATCCTGATAATCACCGAATTTGCTCAGGCGCTGATCGATAAAACGCGCCAAAGCCTCCAAGCCCTGCTCTCTGGTGACCGGCCATGCAAACTGCGCAAGCGAACCGGGGTGGTCGGGAAAAAGTTTTTCCACCAACTCGATCACTTGCAGCGTCACTGCATCGGGCGCGAATGCGGCGGGCGGCGGGATCACGCCGGGACCGGTGCGCTTGGGATAGGCACTGCGGTTCTCGGCATCGAAATTCCACTGCCCGCCGGCCGGTTCGGCGCCGTCCATCATGACGCCGAATTTTTTTCGCATCACGCGATAGAAAAACTCCAGGCGCAGCTCTTTCTTGCCTCGCGCCCAATCAGCAAATTCAGCCCGACTGCACAGAAAATGCGTGTCATCCAGCAGATGCAAGACCACGCCCTCATCACGAGCGACGCTTTGTATCTGCTGCCCCATGCGCCACTCGCCGGGCTCCACCAGCCGCAAGGCCTGGGGTCGATGCTGGCGCAAGGCCTGCCGCAGACGTTCATCGAAACCGGGATCGACCGGATCATCGATTTGCACATAGTGGAATGGCCAGCCGCGCTCCGCCAAGCCATTGGCGAAATGCCGCATCGCTGACAAAAAGAGGGCGATACGGGCCTTGTGCGACCAAACCGCCTTTGCCTCGCCCGGCGCCTCGATCATCAGCACGGCATCCTGAGCCGGATCGAAGTCCTCGAACGCCGGGCTGGTAAAACTTAACTGGTCGCCAAGAACCAGGATCAGATGACGCATAAGTGAGGCCTAAAAGTTGTCATAAATAAATTATTACCGTCCAAATGCCGCAGAAATCCTGGTGCTTTTGCCTTTTCGAAAATAACCAGAAAAAAGCTTACGGACAGTCACACAATTTCCGTGAATGCGCTAGAATGACCCGACAGTCTAAATTAAAACTTTATGGTATTCCCACAATGAGCCAGTCGAAGATACGCGCAATACCGAGAACGTGGTGGGTCATGGTCAGTTTCCTGGGCCTGATGACACTGCTGGCTTTGACGCCGCGCGCAAGTCTGGCGGGTGAATGCCCCACCCTGCTGAACTTTAAGCACAGCCGTCTTCAGGATGACTCGCCACAAAACCTTTGCCAGTACGCCGGCAAGGTCACGCTGGTCGTCAACACGGCGAGCTATTGCGGTTTTACCTCGCAATACGAAGGGCTGGAAAAACTGTATGCGACGTACAAGGATAAAGGCTTGGTGATTCTCGGCTTTCCTTCGAATGATTTCAGTCAGGAGCCTGGCGACAGCAAGGAAATCGCCGACTTTTGCTACAACACCTATGGCGTGAAGTTTCCGATGTTTTCGAAAACAGCCGTCAAGGGCAAAGAAGCCCACCCGCTGTTCGCTGCCCTGACCAAGACCAGTGGTAAGGCACCCAGCTGGAACTTCAACAAATACCTGATCGATCGCGAAGGCAAGCTCGTCAGTCATTACGGCAGCACCACGGGGCCAAATGACAAAGCCTTGCTGGCCGCTATCGAAAAGGCACTCTCGACGAAGTGAGTGACGCGGATGCGCGTCATCCGAAACGGTTTTTGCTGTGATGCCTCCCAGCGCATGCTGGTGGCATGTCGGGGCGATCTTCCCCCAACCCGTATTCTCCCTGACGGGCGTCACAGCTTTTTTATTCATGCGGGATATCAAAACGATGAAGATCGCAGTGATTGGCTCCGGAATCTCCGGACTTTCAGCGGCGTGGCAACTGGCCCGCACGGGACACGAAGTGTCGCTTTACGAGGCAGGCGATTACTTTGGCGGTCACACCAATACCGTGGACGTTACCGTCGAGGGCAAGACCTTCGGTGTGGACACCGGCTTTCTCGTTTTTAACCACCGCACTTATCCGAATCTTGTCCGGCTGTTTGACGACATCAAAGTCAATACCTCAGCCAGCGACATGTCCTTCTCCTGCAAACTACCGCTCTCGGATCAACCCGGCGCGCGCACGCTTGAATGGGCGGGTGCCAACCTCAATACCGTCTTCGCGCAAAGGCGAAATCTGTTCAATCCGCGCTTCCTGCGAATGATCAAAGATATTCTTCGCTTTAATCGTGAAACGACGCAGATGGCACAAAGTGGCAGCGCGATGGATGACATGCCACTCGGTGATTTTCTTGTTCAGCGCCAGTACAGCACGGAGTTCCGCGACTGGTATCTGCTACCCATGGCGGGCTGCATCTGGTCTTGTCCCACCGAGCAGATGCTCGCGTTTCCCCTCGCGACTTTCGTGCGCTTTTGTCATAACCACGGATTGATTCAGGTAAATGACAGGCCTCAGTGGCATACCGTCACGGGCGGCGCTCGACATTATGTGATTCAACTGCTCAAAGAGATCACGAACAAATATCTCAAGACACCGGTCAGATCGGTGTCGCGTGTCGATCTCGGCGCACTGCGGCAAGTGAAAGTGGATTCTGCGATGGGCAGCCTCATGTACGACCAGGTCGTGCTTGCCTGCCACAGCGACCAAAGCCTTGCCATCCTGAGCGACGCCAGCGCTGAAGAGAAAAAAATTCTTTCTGCGGTGGGCTATCAGCCCAACCACGCAGTACTTCACACGGACGTCAGCTGCCTGCCAGCCAGCAAGAAAGCCTGGTCGGCCTGGAACTATGAAAGCGCCGGCACGCAAGAGCCGCGTGTCTGCGTTCACTATCTGCTGAACATGCTGCAGCCGCTGCCGTGCAAAACGCCAGTGATCGTGTCACTCAATCCTTTGTCCGAACCGGATCCTGCGAGCGTCATGGGTCGCTTTGATTATGCCCATCCGGTCTTCGACAGCGCCGCCATTGCTGCACAACAGGCACTGCCTGGCATTCAAGGTGAGCGCAATACCTGGTTCGCCGGCGCATGGACGGGTTACGGATTCCACGAAGATGGCCTCAAATCCGGCTTGTCGGTTGCGCGCGCCATCGAACAACAGTCGCAGTTGCAAGCGCGCCACGCTGCGTGACGGAGGCCATCATGCAAAAGCTGCCCAGGCAGGCATTGTTGAGTATGGGTCAGGTAAGACACAGTCGCCTGCGCCCCGCACAAAACACCTTCAGCTACGGTGTGTTCACACTGATGTTGCCTTTGCGTGCCTTGGGTGATTCGGCGCTGCCCAGTCGTTTGTGCTCACGCAATCGCTTCAATCTGATGTCCTTCTACGATCGCGATCATGGTGATGGCAAAACACCGCTGCTGCAATGGATAGACCAATTGCTTAAAAGCGAGCAGGTTGAAGATGCCGATGGCGAAATCTGGCTGCAAACCTTTCCTCGGGTACTGGGCTATGTATTCAACCCGGTCTCGTTCTGGTACTGCCACCGAAGCAATGGTGAATTGCGTGCGATTGTCTGCGAGGTGAACAATACCTTCGGCGAGCGTCACTGCTATCTGCTCGACACCGGCGACGTGATGCCTTGGGGCGTATCGCTGACCGCGAAAAAAGTATTCCATGTATCGCCGTTCTGCGCCGTCGAGGGCAGTTACCGTTTTCGCTTCATGCGCACCACGCAAACCATCGATAACCGAGATATCGAGCGTATCGTCGCGCGCATTGACTATGACGACAACGCAGGCCCGCTGCTGCTCACCAGTGTGTCTGGGGCACTCTCACCACTCTCCAATGCCAGCGCAACCGAGGCCTTTCTGCGGCATCCGCTGATGACCCTGGGCGTGATTGCACGGATTCACTGGCAGGCGCTGCGCCTGTTCATCAAGCGCGTGCCGTTCTTCAGCAAACCTTTGCCACCTTCTTCTTCACTGAGCCGATGAATAAACCACTGTCCCCCTCACGCGCACTCAATGATGAAATTGCCGGCAGCTATCTTCAATCTGCCGCGCTGCCGACACAGGCACGCATCGTGCTGCAAATGTTGCGACGGCTTGAGCATGGCTCGCTGAAGCTGAAATGCCCGGATGGGAATGTGCTGCATTTTGGCGATGACAGCGCACCGGTCACTCTGACACTCAAGAACTGGGAACCTTGCATCGCGGTGATGAAATCCGGTGATATCGGATTTGCCGAGAGCTTCATCAGCCAGCAATGGCATACCGATGACCTGACCGGCCTGCTCAAGCTCTTCATCTACAACCGCAATGCTCTGGAAACGGCGATTTATGGCAGCTGGTGGGGCAGCGTGGTTTATCGCATCCGTCACCTTTTCAACCGCAATTCGCGCGCTGGCAGTCGTCGCAATATTCATGCGCACTACGATATCGGCAATCGCTTTTACCGGCTGTGGCTGGATCCGTCGATGACCTATTCAAGCGCGCTGTTTGCCAAGCCGCAGGCAACGCTGCAAGAGGCACAAACTGCCAAATACGAGCGCATCTATAACGAACTGCACGTGAGTGCCGGCAGCCGCGTTCTGGAAATCGGTTGCGGCTGGGGCGGCTTTGCCGAGCTTGCTGCAAAGCGCGGCCTACACCTCACGGGGCTGACGCTCTCGACCGAGCAGCTTGAATTCGCACGGCAACGCTTGCAAGCTGCAGGACTGGGCGAACAGACCGAACTCAGGCTGCAGGATTATCGTGATGCCGACGGTGAATTTGATGCAATCGCTTCGATCGAGATGTTCGAAGCTGTCGGTGAATCCTACTGGGATAGCTACTTCGAGTGTGTCGCGCAAAGGCTAAAGACAGGCGGTCGCGCCTGCATACAAACCATCACGATTGATGATGCGCTGTTCGAGCGCTATCGCACCGGCACTGACTTCATTCAGCAATATATTTTCCCCGGCGGCATGCTGCCATCGCCCTCGGTATTTCGTGCTCATGCCGAACGTCATGGACTGCAGGTGGTCAATGAACTCGCGTTTGGTCTGGACTATGCGCGCACACTCGAACTCTGGCATGCCGCCTTCATGAAAACACTGCCCGAGGTGGAAGCGCAGGGTTTTGACCGCGCATTCATTCAAACCTGGCGCTTTTATTTGTCTTATTGCGAAGCGGGATTCCGTGCCGGCAGCATCGATCTGTATCAGTTCACATTACAGAAACAATGATGACAGCGGTATGCCAACGAATTTTCTTGCTGGCTCTGGTTGCATTCCTGCTGCCTCTGTCGGCGATTGCGCAGTCATCGCCGGCTTACGTACGGCAAGCACTGCCCGAGGCCACACTGGTCGGACAAGGGATGTTTCGGTGGTTTGGTCTGAGTATCTACAAAGCGCGCCTGTGGGGCGACAAAACAAAAGTTACCGCGACGGGATGGGCGGGCAGCCCTTTTGCACTGGAACTGGAATATACGCGAACACTGTATGGTGAAAAAATTGCCATCGCCAGCATTGATGAAATCAAAAAACTGGGGATAGGCACCAACGCACAACATGATCAATGGCTGGCGGATATGAAAAAAATCTTCCCGAATGTGGAAGAAGGCCATCAACTGACGGGCATTTTCACGCCTGGGCAGCCATCGCGCTTTTTTTTCAATGGCAAACCCGTCGGTGATGTTGCCGACCCCGAATTCGGTCCTGCTTTTTTTGGTATCTGGTTACACCCGAAAACATCTGCACCGAAATTGCGTCAGCTTTTGCTGAATACGAAATGACCGGGCTCCACCTTGTATAAACAGAGAAGTCTGGAATGAAGTTCTCCCTCAGGCATTTATTTGCCTACGGCTTGTTCGGATTGCCACTGTCGCTGCTGGCGCTGCCCGTATATGTCGTGGTACCGCAGCTGTATGCGGGCACGCTGGGATTGTCGCTGACGGCCGTGGGCAGTCTCTTGCTGGCAGCGAGATTGTTTGATGCCTTCATTGATCCCGCGCTCGGTGGATGGATGGACAGGTCAGCACTGAAGCGGGGTTATGCCGGCTTTGTGCTGATGTCACTGGTGCCCTTGGGCGCGGGTTATCTGGCGCTGTTTCATCCGCCGATGATGTCGACGAATTATCTGTATCTGTGGTTTGGTTTGAGTTTGCTGGTGGTCTATGTGGGCTTCAGCATGGCGACGATTGCACACAATAGCTGGGGCGCGAGCCTCACGCAGCAACGCGGTGAACGCGCGCGACTGACCGCAACGCGCGAAGCCTGTGCCTTGGTCGGCGTGGTGATGGCGGCAGCGCTGCCGATGATGATAGGCATGGCTGGCTTGTCGGTTGTTTTTATTGTTTTGCTTGCAGTGACCGCCTTTGTGCTGCTGCGCTTTGCACCGCAGGCCTTATTGCGCGCTGTCGAGGATGCACCAGCGCACTCGGTCATGCTGCCCTTGCGCGACCGACAGTTTCGCTGGCTGCTGGCCGTTTTCGCTGTCAATGGCATTGCCGCTGCGATACCAGCGACGCTGTTCATGTTTTTTGCTTCAGACGGACTGCAGCTGCCGGAGTATGCGGGTTTGTTTCTGGTGCTGTATTTCCTTGCCGCTGCACTGGCATTGCCCGTGTGGGCGAAGCTGGCCTCAAGCATTGGTGAAGCCAATGCCTGGCTGGCCGGCATGCTGCTTGCTGTGAGTGCTTTTGTGTGGACGGCACAGCTGGACAGTGGCGCGCTGGTGGCCTTTGCGGTGATTTGTGTGTTGTCGGGTGCAGCGCTGGGTGCAGATCTGGCTTTACCGCCAGCATTGCTGGCCGGCGTGATCGGCGCAGCGGGGCATAGCGGACAACGCGAGGGCGCGTATTTCGGACTTTGGAGCTGGATGACCAAGCTGAATCTTGCTCTCGCTGCCGGCATTTCACTGCCTTTGCTGGACTGGCTGGGTTATGCGCCGGGTCATGCAAGTGAAGAAGGATTACGCGCGCTCGTGATCGGGTATGCGTTACTGCCGTGTGGACTGAAAGTGGGTGCGGGCTTGCTCTTGTGGCGTTCACCACTGAAGCAAGTGTGAAACTGAAATCCGGGACAACACCAAAACAAAAATTATGGAGATGGATTGTGAATGCATGGATACGATCAATCAGCTTTGTGCTGGCCATCGCAGTGGCTGGCTGCGGGACAACAATGACGCCCGCTGATTACGCTGCCGAGCAGCCGGCGCTCGACCTGAAAACCTACTTCAATGGCACCGTGGATGCCTGGGGAATTTTTCAGGATCGCTCGGGCAAAGTCGTCAAGCGCTTCACCGTGGTGATGCATTGCAGCTGGGACGGCGATACGGGCACGCTGGACGAAGACTTCACCTACTCGGATGGCACCACGCAAAAACGCGTGTGGACGCTCAAGAAAGTCGGCGCGAACCGCTACATCGGCACAGCAGGTGATGTGATCGGCGAAGCCGATGGTACCACCGGTGGCAACACGCTCAACTGGAAATACGTGCTGGCACTCCCCGTGGATGGCAAGGTGTATCACGTCAATTTCGATGACTGGATGTACCAGATGGATGAGAACGTGATGATCAACCGCGCGGTCATGAGCAAATTTGGCATCAGGCTGGGCGAGGTCACCCTGTCATTTCGCAAAAGGCCGCAGTGATGATGCAAGCGCCGCAAGCGCTGCGGGTGCACGACACGCAGACAACGCTGTATGAACCTGCAGGCAGCGGGATGAACCCGCTCATCCGGGACTGGCGTGGCGCGCGGGTGTGGATCATTGGTGCATCGACTGGCATAGGTGCGGAGACGGCCAAGCTGCTGCTCGAAAAAGGCGCGCGTGTGGCGATCTCGGCACGCAAGACGGATGCGCTCCAAGAAATCGCGGATACCTATCCGCAAGCACTGGTCCTGACACTCGACGTGACACAACATGCACAAGTTCTTTCCGCACGCGATCAGCTGCTTGCAGAATGGGGCGGACTGGATCTGATGTTGATTGTGGCCGGCGCCTACAATGAAATGCGTGTCGATAGCTTTGATATGGCGGTGGTGAATCAATTGCTGGACGTGAATCTGCGGGGCGTGTTTCACTGCATTGATGCGATGCTGCCGATTTTGCTCAGTCAGAAGAACGGCGGTGGTGGCATCGGTATCGTGTCATCCGTAGCGGGTTACTCGGGTTTGCCCAAGGCGCTGGTGTACGGCCCGACCAAGGCGGCGCTGATCAATCTGTGCGAATCGCTGTACTTCGATCTGCATCCGCGGGGACATGCGGTGTACATGATCAATCCCGGTTTCGTTGCCACACCAGCGACCGCGCAAAACAACTTTGTGATGCCCGGCCTGATCAGCGCCGGGCGTGCAGCCCAGGAAATCGTGACCGGGATAGAAAAAGGCATCTTCCATATCCATTTTCCCAAAGGCTTTACGAACTGGCTCAGAATGGCAAGACTCTTGCCCTATCGCTGGTATTTTTCACTGATCCACAAAGTGACCGGTCTATGAACCATGAAGAAAGCTTGCAAGGACTGATACGTTTTTTTGAAACGATAGAAACTGGCAGCCTCAGCCAGCTGGCTCAGGTGTATAGCCAAGATGTGTTTTTCAAGGATCCCTTTAATGAAGTTCGTGGCCTGCCCGAAGTTGTGCGAATTTTTTCTCACATGTTCGAGCAAGTCGATCGTCCGCGCTTTGTGGTGACAAACCATGTGCTGCAAGGGGATCAGGCGTTTCTGACCTGGGATTTTCTGTTTCGAATGAAACGCTTTTCTGCAGCAGAACAATGCATACGAGGCGCCACGCATCTTCGCTTCGGCCCCGATGGCAAGGCAAATTTCCATCGTGATTACTGGGATGCGGCAGAGGAGCTCTACGAAAAGCTGCCCTTGCTGGGTGCATTGATGCGCGGTCTCAAACGACTGGCGCGCAAATAAGCGTACTGATCAAGCTCTGGTGGTCAGTGCTGCTTGGCATATTCCGTCGATTGCCGTACTCAGCTTGACGGAAGCGATGAAATCTCAGGCCTTGGTTTTTTTTCTGGCGCGCGGGGCGGTGGTTTTTTTTGCCGCTGGCGTTGCTTTCTTTTTGGGTGCTGCCTTCTTGCTGGCCGCTTTTTTCGGCGGCGTCACCACCTGATTTACTGCTTGAGTAAACTGATCCTGCACGGTGTTCCACCACAGGGCGGGGTTGGCGAACTGTGCCGCGAATGCCGATGTGTCCGGCATGCCTGGTGCAGATTTGTCTGTCTTGTCGGCAGATTTTTCAAAGGGTGAGTCGAATGCAGGCTTGCTCTCGGCAGTGGGGCGGCTGGTACCCGCATGCGAAAAACTCTGGCCCATGGTCTGAATCGCAGACAGGGTAGCGCTCTGGACTTCCAGCGTCTGTATCGTGGTGCGCAACATGTTCATGTTCATTTGCAACCAGGACTCGACAGCCTTGAGATCAGTAATTTGTTTGTTGATGTCGTCGGGTGACATCGATGGCATGGACATGCCGGGGATTTTCATCGCACCCCACATGTTACGAACGAATTCGAGTGTGTCGTTCATTGCGCCGGCTCCCGGCAAGCTACCCATGTCATTGCTGGACATTACTCATCTCCCCAAGCAGTATCATCAGAACGGCTGATGCCATCCGTCTCAGCAAAAGAGTAACAGATCGGATCATGATGACCCGGCCCAGCTGCTTTTCTGCGGCGTTAAATCAAACAAGCACAGTCCATTTGGCACCGGTAAACTAAGAAGATGTCCGCGCGTGACCCATTCCCTCACTTGCTGCTGCCCTCCGGTCGCAAAGCTGGATTCGTGCTGCTCGTGCTTCTCATATGCGTGCTCGCACATTTGTTCGTGATTCAATGGGCCAAAGACAGTCTCGCCATGGTATCGCTGCTTGATGATAAAGAAGATGTCATCGAGGTCACGCTGCAAACGATGACGACACCCGAAAGCCGGGCGGCGATACCAGAGCCGCCAGCACCCGCAACAACCGCCTCGGAAACCCCGCCACCGCGCTTGCCCAACATTCCGGAGACAAACACGGCACCGGCCACAAACGAAGCAGCAACCCCCGTTGTCACCGGCCCAGATCCTGCGCCGCCCCCGGGCCAAACAAGCACGTCCGCCGAGGCAGTGAATGAAACAGCATTGGCGGCGGTGGCAGCGTCGCCGACAGAGCCCGTATTGCCACCAGCACCAAGCCCGGTTCAATCGCATGCACCACCGGAACCCGCTCCAGAGCAAACTCGCGCATCACCGGAACCAAGTGAGGAACCGCCGCGTGCATCACCGGAGCCTAATGCGGAACCGACTCGCGCACCACCGGCACCAGTTCCATCACAAACTGATGTATCTCCATCAGCACCCTCAACTACGGCAGATACGCCCCGCCTGTTTTCCCGCATCAGCCTGCCACCATCTGCCGATCTCAGCTATGACGCGGTCGCCATCAAAGGCAGTAGCAAGGTCGAAGGTCGGGGTCTGGTGAAGTGGGTGCAGGATGGTCGACAGTACTCGATCACGGGTGAAGCCTCCGTATTGTTTTTATCCGTGCTCAGCTACCGCAGTGAAGGTCGCCTCGGCGAAATCGGTATCTTGCCCGAGCTCTACACGGAAAAGCGTATGGGAAAATCGTCGACCAATACGCATTTTCATCGCGAGCGTCAGACGATCAGTTTTTCGGCTTCGACCAACAACTATCCGGTCAAAGGCGGCGAACAGGATCGCGGCAGCGTGTTCTGGCAACTGGCCGGTCTGGCGCGCGGTAATCCTGACAAGCTGCAGGCAGGCTTGTCATTCGATCTGATCATCGCAGGTAGCCGCACGGCTGATCCGTGGCGGGTGACGGTGCATGGGAGGGAGCCAGTCGCGCTGGGGCAGGGCCGCACTGATGCCTGGCATATGAGCCTGGTGAGACCTGATGGCGGCACCGACTACCAGCTCGAGGTCTGGATCGCCCCCGGACAGGACTGGTATCCAGTCAAAATCATGTATGTAGATCGCAAGGGGACTTCGCTTGGGTTAACCTTGTCGAAACTGGTAAAAAAATAAACACCAACATCCCCGTGCCCTACCTGAAAGAAAAGACAATGAGAATGATCTTGAAAAAATTCCCGCTGCTGGTGGTCGGCCTATGGTTAAGCCTGAGCCTGACGCACGCACAAGACAAGATGACAGGCAATCCGCCACCATCGAGCCAGTTGCAATACCGGCTGCGTGCTGACATCAAGGGGCTATCCGTCGAGGGGAGCGGCCAAATTGATTGGCAAGCCGATGCAAAACAATACCGATTGGTCTTCGATACTTCCACCCAGCTGACAGGTCAGCTGATGTCGGAGAAAAGCGAGGGTGCCATTGATCGCAGCGGACTGGTGCCGACGAATTTTTTACTGAAGCGCATACGCAAGGAACCTGTGACGGTGATCTTTGATCGTCGCGCAGGTCAGATCAATTTTGCTGGTGATGTTCCCCCTTACAAAATTCAAGGTGGCGAACAAGACCGACTCAGTGTCATCTGGCAATTATTATCGGTGGCGCGCGCTCGCCCAGGCAGTTTCGTTCCTGGTTCGAGCTGGAAATTTTTTGTCGCTGGTCATCGTGGCGGCGAATCCTGGACCTTTCAGGTGAAAGACAAACAGCGGCTTCGCACCAGCCTTGGTGAAATTGACACCTTGCACGTCGCGCATGTACCAGGTGACCCCGGCAATGGAAGACAAGTCGAGATCTGGCTCGCGCCATCGCAGGAATGGTTCCCGGTACGTATTCGCTTTACTGAATCCGGCGGCGATGCAATCGAGCAGACGATAGAAAAAATTACAAAGAAATGAGTTCTTCAGCACTGGTGCTGTTTTCAGGTGGTCAGGATTCGACCACCTGTCTGGCTTGGGCGCTGTCACGCTATGCGCGCGTCGAGACACTGGGATTTGATTACGGTCAGCGACATGCGGTCGAGCTCAGCCTGCGATTACCTCTGCTGTCATCCCTGCGCGACTTGAATGCCGAATGGCATCAGCGCTTGGGTGAAGATCACCTGCTCGATCTCTCACTGCTGGGAAAAATTTCCGACACTGCGCTCACGCGCGATACGGCGATTGCGATGCAGGCGAATGGTTTGCCGAATACCTTCGTGCCAGGTCGTAATCTGCTGTTCATTACGATTGCAGCAGCGGTGGCCTACCGTCGCGGTATCGATGTGATCGTCGGCGGCATGTGCGAGACGGATTACTCCGGTTATCCGGACTGTCGCGATGAAAGTCTGCGCGCGCTCGAATCAGCGCTGCAACTCGGCATGGCAACCACGCTGTCACTGCAAACACCGCTGATGTGGCTGAACAAGGCAGCGACCTGGCAGCTTGCTCAGGATCTGGGTGGTGAGCCACTGGTAGCGCTGATACGCACGGATACGCATACCTGCTACCTGGGTGAGCGGGGCCTCTTGCATGACTGGGGTCATGGCTGTGGCACTTGCCCGGCGTGTGAATTGCGGGCGAATGGCTATCGTGAATACGCCGCTGGCATATCAACGAAAGACACTGGATCCCGGCTTTCGCCGGGATGACGGTAGAAATATTGCAGCCACCTGAACAGCACTCAGGCCGCGTGACGCCCCGAATCCGGCACAGACGTCGTTGTCGGCTTCAACGCATCAAGCAGCTTGGCTTCTTTCTGCTTGGCGTTTTTCAAATGCCGTTCTTTCACATGACCATAACCCCGGATATCTTCCGGAATACTGGCCAGCTCTACCATCTGCGACAAATTATCGCTGCTCAGTGTCGGCAGCAGCGCTGCAATGGTATTGCGATACTCAAGGATCAAAGCACGTTCGCCTTTGCGCTCTTCGGTGTGACCAAAGGGATCCAGAAGACTGCCACGCAGGAAGCGTAGCTTTGCCAGCAGCGGGAAGACCATACCGACCCAGCTACCGAACTGACGCTTGATCAAATGACCATTCGCATCACGATCTGACAGCAGTGGCGGCGCAAGATGGTATTTGATCGAATAATTGCCTTCGAACATACCTGCAATTTTTTGCTTGAATGCCGGATCGCTGTGCAAACGCGCGACTTCGTACTCATCCTTGTAGGCCATGAGTTTGAAGAAATAACGCGCAACGGTTTCGGTCAGACGCAGGCTCTGTCCGGCTGATATCAACTTGCTCTCCGCGGTGCGTACTTGCTCGACAAACTGCCGATAACTATCGGCATAGGCTGCGTTTTGATAATCCGTGAGGAAGCTTGTGCGTCGCTTGATCATTTCATCGAGCGTTGGCGCGCGTTTGAATTCGATCACCTGTGCCGGTGAGAGCGCCTTCATTTCCTTCTCGACCGCCGCCAAATCATCGGCTGCCAAGCGTCCCCAGGCAAAGGACTGCTGATTGAAATCAACGGAGACGCCATTGAGTTCGATGGCCTTGAGCAGCGCCTGCTCGGACAGCGGAACCCAGCCGCGCTGGAATGCATAGCCGAGCATGAACATATTGGTCGCAATCGCATCGCCCATCAACGTGGTCGCGATCTTGCCGGCCTCGACAGCAGCGACGGCTTCATCACCACAGGCTTTACGAATATTGTCCGCCGCACTGGCATCCGGATAAACCCAATCCGGATTTCTGACAAACGCAGCTGTCGGCGCGAGTGTGGCGTTGATGACCGCATGCGTGCGGCCACTGCCCATGCGTGCAATTGCGTCCTTGCTGGCAGCAACAATCACATCGCAGCCAATCACAAGATCAGCTGCACCAGTGCCGACGCGCGTGGAATGGATCTGATCATCTTTTTCTGCCAGACGCACATGCGACATCACCGGTCCGCCTTTTTGTGCGAGACCGCTCATGTCGAGTACACTGCACGCCTTGCCGGCAACGTGTGCAGCCATCGCCAGAATCTGGC
>JACCDM010536523.1_pt1 | contig 14744 bp, 15 predicted proteins | sample 7445851 | NCBI WGS metagenome assembly JACCDM01 (sample SAMN15323438, study PRJNA562643) | freshwater metagenome | isolation source: river surface water | place: USA:Blue River Watershed | collected 2017-08-16
AATTAAACCTCTAAATTGTTCTGTATATGCATCGACTAATTCTTTAAAATTCATTGATCTAAAACCAGGGGCGTTAACATCCGGAGAGAAAGAAAGCAATCTGGTGGTAGGGCCACATGAGCCTGCTACGAACCTAGGTTTGTCTGGGGTCTTAGCGTTATATTCATCAACAGCTTGTCTAGCAATTTTAGCGCCTTCATAGTTAAGTTCATACACTAAATCTTGCATTTCATAGTCGGCCATTGAAATTGCATTAGAACTAAATGTGTTAGTTTCTAAAATATCTGCACCTGCCTCTAAATATTCTTTATGTATGGCAAGAATTACATCGCGCCTCGTAACGTTCCATAAATCATTGTTCCCTTTTAAGTCGCAAGGGTGATTTTTAAATCTTTCTGCACGGAAATCAGATTCAGATAAATTATATTTCTGAATCATGGTGCCCATTGCACCGTCTAATACTAAAATCTTTTTCTCTAATACTTCTTTGATATTCATATTGAATAAGCTTACACATTATATTTTTGCTTATCCGAAAAATCAGAGCTTGATTATCCTTCTTATCATTCCCCTTTCAGGTAGATTTTAGCACCTTGTTAGCACAGGTTGCTAAGACTTCGTAGGGTCTAGTCCCTCCGTCTTTCTTGATAAGCACTGCAAAGAAATGAAATAATCGCCTGATTAGCAAATTAATTCAATCTCTTCGTTAATAATTCTTCTACTTTTTTAAAAACCTGTATAGGTTTTAGATTTCTCCAAGTTAAATCATCGAGCTCAGCACCGAAGTTTATATAGTAATCTATATTGTTTCGTTTAAACTCATCAATCACATGTTCTCTAAAATTCACCCCGGCGATCCAACCATCTTCTACATCTTGAAACCATTCTTCATAATAGCAATCATCTGAACTATGAAAGTTTAGAACATTTTCACCTATTAAAATAAATTTATTAATACCCTCATCGATCATTAATTCTAATATTTCTCTTTTGAGGTACATGATGTCATTGGTAATACAATCATTCCATTCGCCTATTAACTCTATTATTGCATATGACCGATCATAATCGACAAAAATAATTTTGATATACATTGTTGGTGAGCCGAAAAAATCCCACTGCGGATGTATGTAAAAATTATAAATGGTTTCTGTGAATTCAAATTCAGAGTATTCTTTTCCATAAAAAGGCGACCTCTCGTCTTCAGATGAGATGTAATCATCGCGCCATTTATAAAAAGGTTCTATATCGTGCATATTCGTATTACGTATTCAGTATTCAGTATTCCGATGTGCTTTCTAGTTACTATTTACTAGTTACCAGTTACTGAGTTAATGGCCGCACGAACATTACCATATTTACTAAGTAGTTCAGTCGCGACAGTTTCATCAACCTTCAGCTCATCCATTATCATTCGAACACCTCGATCAATTAATTTATTATTCGATAACTGCATATCGACCATTTTGTTTCCTTTAACTTTACCTAATTGAATCATTACTGAAGTTGATATCATATTTAGTACTAACTTCTGTGCTGTACCTGATTTCATACGTGTACTACCAGTAACAAATTCAGGTCCGACGAGTACTTCAATCGCAAACTCTGCAGCCTCCGCAACCGGACTCCTAGCATTACAAACAATAGCACCTGTTAGCAGTCCGTTTTTTCTAGCACTCGTTAATCCGCCTATTACATATGGAGTTGTACCTGATGCTGCAATACCTACAACAGTATCATTAGTATTTAGTTGATATTCACTTAAATCTTTCCAAGCTTGCTCTAGGTCATCTTCTGCAAATTCTACAGCTTTTCTTATAGCAGAATCTCCACCAGCGATAATACCTACGACGATGCCATGCGGCACGCCAAAGGTAGGCGGGCATTCAGATGCATCGACTATGCCTAAACGACCACTAGTGCCTGCACCAATGTAAAATAGGCGACCACCTAATTTCATTCTACTCACAATCTCAGTGATTAATTTTTCAATATTTGGTATAATCTTTTCAATAGCCAAGGGTACTGTTTGATCTTCTTTGTTAATATTCATTAACAATTCAGACACAGACATCTTTTCGAGGTCGTTATATTTTGATTGTTTTTCAGTTAGTCTTTCCATCAGCATGATATTTTATTAATCCATTAATTGGGTCTTGCTCAGAATGCTCAGCAACGTAACCATTTTCATTCAAAACACTCATCCAAATTTCAGAGAAATAATGAGCAATAGAACCTATGGAATAAACCATATTTGTTTTTTGAGTACCATAAGGTTTTAATTGCTTTGAAACAAAATCGCTAAAAGAAGTATGTATTAAACGTTGAATATATTCTTCATGTTTATGGCTCGCGAACCATTTACAAAACGACGCCATATAAGCATTACCAGATGGCTCTTTATAAACTCTATTTAACACAGAATCTATTGTAATATTATTTTCTAAAACAAATAATTCTGCAATATGATTTGGTACTAGACCGTAGAAAAAATCTGACAAAAACTTTTTGCCGATATAGGTTCCTGAACCTTCGTCACCTATTATATACCCGAGTGATGGGGTGTTCTGTAAAATATTTTCACCGTCATACAAACATGAATTAGAACCGGTACCTAAGATAACGGCGATACCCATATTTTTTTGGCAAAGAGCTCTTGCAACAGCAAGTAAATCATGTTCAACTTCAATAATTGCTTCGCTGTTAATTAGAGTTAAACAGTTTTTCAAGAGTAATATGTTTGTAGAATTCGAACATCCGGCCCCATAATAAAAAATATGTGATGGCATATTCTTTAAATTTACGAGCACCTCATTTTTTATAATATTTAAAATTATTTCTTCGGATGTTACATATGGGTTGATGCCTTGAGTATTAATCTCTTGAACAATGTCAAGATGATTCACCAAGCACCAACGTGTTTTTGTACTACCGCTATCGACTATTAAATGCATATTTATTTAGGCACTAAAATACTTATCTTCGTTGTTAAAGAATAAAATTCTTTAAGATAATTCCCACATGCAAGAAAAAAAGACAAAATTCAGCTTAGCAATATTATCGGTATTCATATTAATACTTGGTATGTATTTAGGGTTCAAATTCAATGAAGAGATTAGAGGTGTTGGTTTTAGATCAAAGGCGAGTTCTATAGAACAAATCATGCAATTGATAGAAAAGAAATATGTTGATAGTGTAGATTTAAAACAGGTTGAGCATCAAACGATAGAGGAAATGTTATCACAACTTGACCCACATTCTGTTTACATTCCTGCAGAAGATTTAGCAAAGGCAAACGAACAATTAGAAGGCAATTTTGAGGGTATAGGCATAGAGTTTTATTTATTAAATGATACGATATATGTGGTTTCGGCGATAAGTGGCGGACCTTCAGAAAAATTAGGTATCAAGTCGGGGGACAAGATAATTAAGATAGATGGCAAATTGGTGGCAGGTAAAAAGATTGCAAACACAGATGTGACAAAGTATTTAAGAGGCGAAGGTGGCAGCAAGGTGAAAGTAAGCATCTTAAGAAAAGGAAGAAAAGATTTAATTGATTATACAATAACTCGTGGCACCATTCCATTGCATAGTGTAGATGTTTCTTATATGGCGTCAAATGAAGTGGGATATATAAAAGTAAGTTCATTTGGAAGCACAACTTATGATGAGTTTTTTGAGGCTATAAAAAAGCTTAAGAAGGAAGGGATGAAAAGCTTGATTTTGGATTTAAGAGGAAATTCAGGAGGATATTTAAATACAGCCATAATGATTTGTGATGAATTATTGGCTGATAAAAAGTTAATTGTTTATACGGAAGGCAAGGCCTCAGCTAAAAAAGAGGAATATGCAACGGCAGCAGGTAATTTTGAAACTGGCAAATTAATCGTGATGGTTGATGAAGGTTCAGCATCAGCTAGCGAAATAGTTGCTGGTGCAGTTCAAGATTGGGACAGGGGTATTATTTTAGGAAGAAGGTCATTTGGAAAGGGCTTGGTTCAAGAACAAGCTATGTTAGCAGATGGATCAAGTTTGAGATTGACTATAGCAAGGTATTATACTCCGACCGGAAGATGTATTCAAAAACCTTATGAAGACGGGATTGAAGCATATCAATCAGATATCTATAACCGATTTGCTCATGGTGAATTAAGTGTTGCAGATAGTAGCAAGGCGGCAAAAAGAAAACAATTTAAAACACCATCTGGCAAAATTGTCTATGATGGAGGAGGTATAAGTCCGGATGTGTTCATACCCATCGATACTAGCGATTATTCGATTTATTACAGCAAATTGATTTCAGAAGGCTTATTAAGTGAGTTTGTGTACCTATATAACGATAAAAACAAAGACCAATTAAGTAAATACAAGAATTCTGATGAGTTTATAGAGAAGTTTGATATAAGTGACAAAGATTTTAACGAAATGATCGCATTTGCGAGTAAAAAAGGACTATCACCGAACAAAAAAGACCTTATGTCTTCTGAGAATTCGATTAGAACGCAAATTAAGGCTCTTATAGCGCGTATTTACTTCAAGAACGTGGGATACTACAAAATCATGAAAGAACTCGATTATGGCGTTCTAAAGGCCATTGAGCTATTAAGTAGTAATTAAGAGAAATTAGGGCAAAAAAAAAGCCTCTCAAAAGGGAGGCTTTAATTTCTTTTGGTGAAGATTACTTCGTAGAATCTGCAGCAGTTGAATCTGTAGCAACTGAATCAGCAGCCATAGAAGCAGCATTTGAGATTGAATCAGCTTGAGCAGCAGCGATTGAATCAGCCATAGCCTTTTCTTTAGCAGCTTTTTGCTCAGCACTTTCACCACATGCAACGAATCCAAAGATTCCAGCAGTTAACATTAAAACTAATACTTTTTTCATTTTTGGTTATAAGATTTTAAAACGCAGCAAAGGTAAAATAAAATTGTTAATTCAAGCAAGAATTTTTCAATATTCTTATTATTTTTTTATTTCTGTCTAAAATAGATGCTAATTGGCACCCCCGAAAAATCGAAATTTTCCCTGATTTTGTTCTCTATATAGCGTTTATAGGGCTCTTTTACGTATTGTGGCAAATTACAGAAAAAAGCAAAGCCCGGAGACCTACCAGGAAGCTGAGTAGCGTATTTTATCTTAATATACTTACCCTTATTGCTTGGTGGTGGGTAATGTTCTATTAACTCAAGCATCACATCATTTAATTTAGAGGTAGGTATTCTCTTGTTTTTATTGATATAGACCTCATTAGCAACTTCTATGGCTTTAAATACCCTTTGTTTGTTTATAGCTGAAGTAAATACAATAGGAACATCTACAAATGGTGCTATTTTCTCTTTAATTTTCTCTTCAAAGGCTTTAGAAGTTTTATGATCTTTTTCAACTAAGTCCCATTTATTAACTAAGATCACAATGCCCTTACCATTCTTTTCACATAGCTTAAAGATGTTAATATCTTGTGATTCAATACCTTCTGTTGCATCAATCATGATAATGCACACATCCGCAGCTTCTAAAGCTTTAATGGTACGCATTACAGAGTAAAACTCAATATTTTCAGTAACCTTGGTCTTTTTTCTTAATCCAGCGGTATCAATTAGCTTGAAATGATGTCCGAATTGATTGTATTCAATCTCGATAGAATCTCTAGTTGTGCCTGCAATTGGGGTTACAATATTTCTATCAATACCAATTAAAGCATTGACCATTGAAGATTTACCTACGTTTGGTCTACCCAAGAATGCATATTTAGGTAAACTATCCTCTTCGATAACTTCTTCTTCAAAATGCTTAATAACTTCATCTAATAGTTCACCAGTACCGCTACCTGTCATTGACGAGATGCAGTAGATATCACCCAGTCCAAACGAATAGAAAACTGAGGCTTCAGGTATTAAATTGTTATTATCAACTTTATTAGCTACAACAAAAACGGGTTTCTTAGATTTTCTAAGCATTGATGCGATTTCATCATCTAAATCAGTTGCGCCAGTCTTGACATCCACCAAAAACAAGATAACTGAAGCTTCTTCGATTGCAATGACAACTTGTTCGCGGATTGCTGCTTCAAATTGATCCTCTGAATTGGCAACATAACCACCTGTGTCGATCACTGTAAATTGTTTACCTACCCATTCAGCGGTTTCATAATGACGATCACGAGTAACCCCACTAAAGTCATCTACGATGGCTTTTCTACTCTCTGTTAAACGGTTGAACAATGTAGACTTGCCTACATTTGGTCTTCCAACTATTGCTACTATATTACTCATAAAATATTTTTCATTACGATTCGTATACGAATCTTTTTAGATAATTCTTTTTATTTCTCCAATCAGAAACTACTTTAACATGTAGCTCCAAATAGACTTTTTTCCCTAGAAACTCTTCAATTTTTTCTCTAGACTTAGTGCCGGTCTTCTTTAGTGACTCGCCTCTATGCCCGATGATGATTGCCTTTTGGGATTCTCTTTCAACTATAATTTCAGCTGAAATTTTTATGATATGCGGTTCTTCAGTAAAGTCAGTTACGACCACTTCAGTGCTGTACGGAATTTCTTTTTGATAATAGATTAAAATTTTCTCACGAATCATTTCAGAAATCATAAATCGCTCTGAACGATCAGTATAAGTATCGTCTTTGGGGTAATATGCCGGATGTTCTGGCATATGTTCTTTAATAAAATTTAAAAGCTCTTTTACTTGAAAATCATGAAGTGCTGAGGTTGCAAAAATAGCAACTGGATTCAAGGTGTTTTTCCAATATTCTAGCTTTTCAGCTATCTCTTCTTGTTTAGCATTGTCAACTTTATTAACTACAACAATGATTGGAGCTGAGGTATTACGAATTGACTTTAGCACTTCTTCTTCGTCATGCTTTTCATGAATATCTGTAACGAACACAACTAAATCAGAATCACCAATAGATCCATGAACTGCCGACATCATTGATTCATGTAAACCATAAACGGGTTTTATGATACCCGGAGTGTCAGAAAAAATTATTTGCAGATCATCTTCATTAAATATTCCCAAAATTCTATGACGAGTAGTTTGGGCTTTGTGAGTGATAATAGACAGATTCTCAACCAATAAGGCATTCAACAGAGTTGACTTACCTGCATTGGGTTTACCTATTATGGAAACAAAACCTGCTTTATGACTCATTATAATTAATTTTTTATTTGGATTACAAAGAAACGAATTATATCTTTGCATTCCAATTAAAAAGGAGTCTATCCGAATTAATTGATGTAGATAGTGCGGGATGGAGCAGTTGGTAGCTCGTCGGGCTCATAACCCGAAGGTCGTAGGTTCGAGTCCTGCTCCCGCTACCTCAAATAAAAAAGGGAAGTAAATTATTTACTTCCCTTTTTTTTATTTCAGTGACTTATTTAACAAAGCCAACAACACTAAACTCTTTTCGTCTATTTTGCTGATGTAACTTTTCAGAACATTTCACATTGTTACCACATTCATTCACTAATTTACTTTCACCATAACCTTTACCTGTGATTCTATTTAGTGAAATACCTTTCGAAACAATATACTCTGCAGAAGATTTAGCACGATTATCAGATAGTGTCATGTTCGATGCATCAGAACCTCTAGAGTCAGTATGTGAGCTTAACTCAATAATAATCTCAGGGTTTTCATTAAGCATCTTTACTATCTTATCTAACTCAATGGCTGCATCTTTTCTAATATTATATTTATTTAAATCAAAATAGATGTTATCAATTTTAATTGCTTTACCAATAATGATTTTTTCTAGTGGTACATCAACTCTATAATCATAATCTGTACCTGCTATTTTTATACATTTAGCTGTAGTGAGCGTTTTAGATTTTGAGAAATACCCTGACTTAGAAACTTGAATAATGTATTCTTTAAAAGGCATTATATCATTCACTAAACTTTCTAAATATAATTTACCTTTTGATTTAACATCCTATACATTTTTCGCATCAGCGTTTACTTTGAAATCAAAGGCAGAATATTCTGACAATCTCTCAGATACTCCATTGTCAATACCTACAACAATTATATTTTTATTTAATGTATCTAATGCTTCATCAACTCCCCATTCACCAAATGGAGCTGTCAATACATCGAACAAATTTTGTCCGTCGTGCATGTACAAAACTTTGTATTTCTCCTTAGAACTTTCATAACCCTCAGGTAAATAAATCCACACTCTACGTTTAACGCCTAATGATTTCATGTAAAAATCATTACTTAAAATTTTTACATTTTTAGAAGCTGTTGACTTCGGATGTTGCGAATCAAAATCATTCCTCCAATAATCAACTTTAATATTTATAGTAGTATCATTTTTAATTTTATCGATCACGAAATATCTATTTTGAATTTGTGAACCATCTGCATTGCATTCTACACTTTGCCAATTGCCTTTAGTGATTTTGTATTCTATATGATTGATGTTTTTAAAATCACTAATAAGCAAGCTATATTTGTTATTAGCATTTTTAGAAAATTTATATGCAGAATCATTTGGAGACCACCCATTTAAATTCGATGCAAAAAAGAAATTTGAAAATGTTTCATTAGCTTTTACATCTAATTCAATTGAAATTTTCTGAGAAAACAAGCAACTTATATTTAATAGTACTACAAAAATAAATGTCAATAAATATTTCATATTAATAATTATTGCATTGGTACTAATTTGTTGTTTTTTAATATAGGTATAACTGAACAAATATTCTGTTTTAAACAAAATTGTATATCGTCTTCTATATTCAACTCTTTCAACCTTTGACTGTGAGAAGATTTATATAAATACTCTCTTAGTCCGACTTCTTTCGCCTTTAAATAAAGATCTTCAGCCGCAATTGCAGCATCACATAACTTTTCGATATGCCCTTTAACTTGATGTACAATTGCACCAGCAAATAATGTATCTTCCAAATTGAATTTATTTTTCCAACCTGAGCATAACAATAAAACATCATTATTTTGTTCGTTCAACCAATTTGATAAACTATCAAGATTTAAGAAAGAACCAATAACTATTTTTTCTGCATTCTTTGCTTTATTTATAGCATGTGTTCCATTGGTTGTAGTTAGTACAATTTTTTTCCCGCTAACTTTTTCTGAAGTATAGCTAAAAGGCGAATTACCAAAATTGAATCCTTCAACAACTTCTCCATTTCGTTCAGCAGCTAATAGATAAGAATCCCCTTCATAGCTTTTGCATTCTTCTACAGTTGCTACAGGAATTATTTCAAGAGCCCCATTTTCAAATCCGTAACAAATGGAAGAAGTTGCTCTGAATATATCAATCACAACAACAATTCTTCCATCTATTTCGTAATGGGGTATTAAAGATGGGCTAAGACAAACTTCAAGAGTTCTTGCCATCTTTATGCTTTATAAAAAGGATATTTTACAGTTCTTGCTAATACCTTTTGATCTCTGATTGATATATAGATTTCTGTACCTTCTTTTGCAAATTCAGTTTTTACATATCCCATACCAATAGCTTTTTGTAATGATGGAGATTGTGTGCCAGAAGTAACAATTCCAATCTCTGTACCATCCGAATTAACTATTTTATAATCATGTCTAGGTATACCTCGATCTATCATCTCGAATCCAACTAACTTTCTCTTTAGTCCAGTCTCTTTCTCAGCTAACAAATTTTTAGAATTTGTAAACTCTTTTGTAAACTTAGTGATCCAGCCTAAACCTGCTTCTAATGGAGATGTAGTATCATTAATATCGTTTCCGTATAAACAGAAACCCATTTCTAAACGAAGGGTATCTCTTGCGCCTAATCCAATCGGCTTAATACCGAATTCAGCACCTGCTTCAAAAATTGCATTCCAGATTTGTTCTGCATTCTCATTCTCAAAATAAACTTCAAATCCGCCCGCTCCTGTATAACCAGTTGCAGAAACTAATACATTCTCTACACCTGCAAATACACCTTTCTGAAATGAATAGTATTCCATTTCATTCAAGTTCATTGTAGTTAATTTTTGTAAAGTTTCAGCTGCCTTCGGACCTTGAACCGCAAGTAAAGAAGTTTTGTCTGAAATGTTATGCATTTCAACATTCTTAGTATTATACTTAGCAATCCAGTTCCAATCTTTTTCAATATTAGAAGCATTTACTACTAACATGTATGCTTTATCATTTATTCTATAAACCAATAAGTCATCAACTATTCCACCATCTTCATTTGGTAAACAAGAGTATTGAACCTTGCCATCAACTAATTTAGATGCATCATTAGAAGTTACTCTTTGAATTAAATCAAGTGCATCGTCGCCTTTTAGAATAAATTCACCCATGTGTGATACATCAAACACACCTACAGATTTCCTAACTGTTTCATGTTCAACATTTATACCTGCGTATTGTACTGGCATATTATAACCAGCAAATGGCACCATCTTAGCACCTAAAGAAATATGTAAATTAGTTAATGCAGTATTTTTCATATAATTTTTATAATGTGCCAAAAGTACAAAAAATGCTGTAATTATATGCTCAATTTTAGTTGATTCGGCAAAAGCGTAAAGCTTTGTCTGTGATATTTACAATGTCCATATTTTAAAATTGCATCCCTATGAGATTTAGTCGGATAGCCTTTGTTTTGCTTCCAATTATATGCAGGAAATTCAGCATCAATCATTTGCATATATTCATCTCTATATGTTTTAGCTAGAATTGAAGCTGCTGCAATATTCATAAATTTAGCATCGCCTTTGATTATGCAATTATGAGGAATTTCGTGATGTTTCTTAAATCTGTTACCATCAATTAATAATAACTCAGGCTTTAACTTTAATTGATTTATAGCTCTGTGCATTGCTTCAAAAGATGCATTCAAGATATTTATCTCATCAATCTCCTTTTCAGTACAAACCCCAATTGCAAATGCTAATGCATGTTCTTCAATATAAATTCTAAGCTCTTCGCGATTGTTTTCACTAACTTGTTTAGAGTCGTTTAAAAGCGGATGTTTGAAATCTTTCGGCAGAATCACGGCAGCAGCATATACAGGTCCGGCTAAACACCCTCTACCTGCCTCGTCACAGCCTGCCTCTATAAATTGATATTGATAACTTAATTTTAACACCCGACAAAGTTATTTAATTAACAGTAATTGTAAAATCTTGAAGTTGTGGCTTTAATCAATTTGCTGTATGTTTGAATATATTTTATTAAAAATGTCATACAACTATCGTTCAGTACTCTACAAAGATTATTACCAAAACCAATCTGGTAGAGCATTTCAGCTACAAATAGAAGAGAAAATGAAAAATGATGCAAATCTATTTTCCGCTGAAATCTTACCATTATTACCAAAAGATAAAGCTGTTAAAATTTTAGATATAGGTTGTGGGTTTGGTTCGCTTATTAAATTATTGAAAGATAGTGGCTATACAAATCTAGCTGGCATCGATTTAAGTGAGAGTCAAGTGGCAATGGCGCATCAATTCGGACTAACGGAAGTTGAAGTTAACGATATAAATGATTTTCTATCTAGCAAAGAGAACTCCTATGATGTAATTACAGGTATTGATATAATTGAACACTTTAGTAAAGATGAATTAATTGACTTGTTAAGCATCATAAAAAAATCATTAAAGCCAAATGGTATTGCCATATTCAGAACTCCAAATAATGATGCACCATTTGCTACAATTTATTCAAGAGGTGATTTTACTCATGAAAATTATATGAATGGATCTTCAGCTGAACAATTAATGTTGAGTATGGGTTTTTGTGATATAGCGGTTAAAGAATCACATATTGTTGTTGCAGGATTGCTAAAAGAAATAATTAGAAATATACTTTGGAAGATCTATACATTCAAAGTAAAACTATTATTATTCGCTAGTGGAAGGGGCTCTAAAAATGTTTTGCTCTCACCAAACATGATTATAAAAGTTAAAAAATAAATATCTTGAGTATAGGAGTAAATGCTAGATTTTTATTAAAAGACAAACTAGAAGGAATTGGCTGGTTTAGTTATGAAACTCTTTTAAGAATAACTAGAGAACATCCTGAACATGAGTTTTTCTTCTTCTTTGATAGACCATTTCATAAAGACTTTTTATTTTCAAAAAATATAACTCCAATTGTTTTGTATCCTCAAGCAAGACATCCATTTTTGTTTTATCTATTTTTTGAATGGAGTATCCCCTATGCTTTAAAAAAATATAAGATTGATTATTTTATTTCTCCTGATGGATATCTGCCTTTAAGCTCGAATGTACCATCATTAGCGGTTATTCATGATATTGCATTTGAACACAGAAGTACAGATGTTGGCAAATTAATGCTTAGGTATTACAGATATTATTTCCCGAAGTTTGCAAAAAAAGCAAGTAGAATTGCAACTGTCTCTGAATACTCTAAAAGAGATTTAATAAACACATATAAGATTTCAGAAAATAAAATAGATGTGGTATTTAATGGCTCTAATGAGTTATATACTCCAATCAATAAAGTACAGCAAGAAAATACAAAAACTAGATATAGTAATAATTGTGAATACTTCATTTACGTAGGTTCACTTAACCCTCGCAAAAACATTGCAAATCTCTTAAAAGCATTTGATAAATTTAAAGAGTCAGATACTACTAATAAAAAACTCTTAATAGTTGGGAAGGTAATGTTTGATAACAAACATTTTAAATCTGAGTTCGAATCAATGCAGTATAAAACAGATGTACTATTTACTGGCAGACTTTCTAACGAAGAACTACATTTAGTATTAGCATCTGCTGTTGCTTTAGTATATATCCCTTTTTACGAAGGATTTGGAATACCGATTTTAGAAGCATTTAATTGCAACACTCCTGTCATCACTTCTAATGTAACATCCTTACCCGAAGTAGCAGCAAATGCTGCAATATTAGTAGACCCTAATAATGTAAATGAGATTGCTGAATCAATGAAATTGATTCTAGATTTAAATGTTCGCGAAAAGCTAAATATTAGAATGAAAGAAAGAATATTAAATTTTAGCTGGAATAATACTGCTAAATTGCTTTGGAATTCATTTGAAAAAATGACCAAAGAAAATAATTAATTGATAACATATGCAAAGAAAATTTATTCTTAATTTGATATTAATTATTGCGGTTAATTTATTAATAAAACCACTTTATATTTTTGGCGTTGAGATAAATGTTCAAAATACTATTGGTGCTGAAAATTACGGGATGTATTATGCTCTTTTTAATCTTAGCTTTATACTTAGTTTTATTTTAGACCCAGGCATTACTAATTACAACAACAGGCATATTTCTCAGAACCAACATCTATTAGACAAAAGCTTTAGTAATATCACTATCACTAAACTTCTTTTGAGCTTAATTTATATGTTATTTATTTTGGTATATGGAATTATTTCAGCAATGAACACCACTGAATGGACATTAATTATTTTATTACTATTAGGCCAAGTATTCAATTCATATACACTTTATAATAGATCAAATATTGCTGGATTGCAATTATTCAAAACAGATACGTTTCTTTCTATTACAGATAAGCTATTAATGATTTTATTATGCTTACCACTATTTATATTTGATAACGCAAAAGAGTACTTGAATGTAACTACGTTTGTTTTACTACAAACCATTTCCTTTGGTATGTCAGCATTAATATCATTCTTTATCGTTAAATCCAAAACGATAGATTTTAGTTTAGACTTCAACTTCAATAAAATATTATTCATTTTAAAAGAAAGTTTCCCTTATGCTCTTTTAACATTACTAATGTTAGTATATTCAAAAGTAGATACTGTATTAATCAAAGAAATTCATACTAATGGCAACCAAGAAGTAGGCTATTATGCAGCAGCCTATAGAATTATTGATGCATTGAATATGATTGCGGTTTTGTTCGCCGGACTTCTTTATCCGATTTTTTCAAAATCAATAAAATCAAATATCGATGTTGGGAAATTAATAAAGACCAGTTTCTCAATTTTAGTTTTACCAGCCATTATAGTAGCTATCGTAAGTATAATTTATTCAAAAGAAATAATGCAATTACTCTATCATGAAAACATAGAATATAGTGCTAGTCTATTTCAAAAGCTTTTAATTTCATTTATTTTTATATGTAATAGCTATATATTTGGCACCTATTTAACTGCCAAAGGTGAAATTAAATTACTTAATAGATTTGCTTTAATAGCAAGTTTATCAACTATAATATTAAACATTATATTCATCCCGAAATACGGTGCTGCCGCAGCCTGTTTAATTACAATATTTACTTTTGGTTTTGTCTCTTTACTTCAAACCATATATTCTTTAAAAAGCTTAGCAATTAAAATTAGCTTTATGAAGGTAATAAGCTTCATAATTTGGCTATTAACTAGCATCAGCTTGAATATTGCTCTAAAGACTTATATAAATCACTGGTACTTAGCTGTATTTATCGGCTCATCATTATCTGTACTAATTCTGTTTATTGTGCGTTTAATTTCTATTAAGCAGGTCTTAATGATTGTTTATAAGAAGTAATAATTAAAGAAAATCTATACATTTGCGATAATTCAACTAAAACTACATGAAAGAACAAAACGATCAATCATATTCATTTGATATTATATATTTCGTTCAACTCATTTGGAAATGGAAGATACCGGTTATAGTAGCATGTTTAATTAGCACTTTAGCTACCTATATTTTCACAGGTCCGAAGTTTATCACACCTCTCTATAAAGCAAGTGTTATATTTTACCCAA
>JACCDM010464110.1_pt1 | contig 14741 bp, 3 predicted proteins | sample 7445851 | NCBI WGS metagenome assembly JACCDM01 (sample SAMN15323438, study PRJNA562643) | freshwater metagenome | isolation source: river surface water | place: USA:Blue River Watershed | collected 2017-08-16
CAAATGCGGGGCTTTTCTGTTTTTATATGATATTTATAATACTTATCGTTTCACCACTCTAATTACTCTCAACTCCTCACCTTGGCGAAGGGTCATGAGATACATACCCGGTGCAAGTTGCTCTCCGAAGCTTTCGGCTTCGAGTTGCTCCTTGCTGAGTGTTGCTTGGCCGTACAATTTGCCATTCATTTCGGTAAGCTGGGCTGTGAATATAGCGTCAGCTGAGATGCCCTCTGCCCCATTCAACTTAATTTGGAAGTTGTGTGCAAACGGGTTGCTTGTGGCGGTGGCGGTCCAGGTTGAAGTTTGAAGTTGACTATCTTCAAGACTATTTATGTTTGAACTTTCTACAACGCCTAGGCCTTCAGTTTGTTCTTCGTGGAGCTGTGGGTCTTGGGTAGCTATTCCTTGTGGACTTGCAGTATTGACAAAACATTCAGTTCCATATGCAGACCATGCCGTACCACTTTGCACTTTTACTTTAATCGTATACACGTTATCCCAGATTGGGACCAATGCTTGTGGAGTTTGACCAACACTTTGGCCTTCTGACAATGCAATCCAGCGGTCTGGTGATTGAACTGTGTATTCTAGCAAAGTAGCGCCATCAATGATATGGAACTCATACATTGTAGCCCCTTGTACATTATTCGCACTAATTCCAGCAGATAAAGATGTTAATGTTGCACCACATGAAGTTGCTGACAACACTGTAGTTGGTAAAGATGGTGTTGTAACGCTACATGAAGAACCTGCAGAACTCCATGTGCCACCATTCTGAATGGCTACAGAAACATTGTAGACGGTGCCATAGGTTAATTGCATGTTCGTGGCTTCAGTAAGAGCAAACCAACGATCGGGAGAATCCACTGTATAGCTTGTTTGACTTCCAATAGGTGTAATATTAAAGCGATACATACTTGCACCCATAATATTATTTGCACTTAATCCAGAAGAAAGGGAAGTTAAAGTAACACCACACGAAGTAGCTGCCAAAGTTGTTGCTGGCAATAAAGGTGTGGTCACAGTACATACTGTACCCGGAGTTCCCCAATTTCCGGCATTTTGGATGGCTACTGTTACATCATACGTGGTGCTATAGATTAATGGCATGTTGGTAGCTTCTGTTAGCGCAAACCATCGGTCTGGAGAATCAATCGTGTATGATATTTGGCTTCCGTTTGGTGTTATTGTAAAACGATACATACTTGCACCTGTAATATTATTTGCGCTTAATCCAGAAGAAAATGAATTAATTGCTGCATCACAAAAGCCTGAAGATAGGGTAACTTGGGGCATTGATGGAGTTGAAATGATGCATGAAGTACCATAATCCATCCATGTACCATTGTATTGAGTTGCAACTTTCACAGCATAATTTGTATTGTAAACCAGCGGTAAACTGATCACCTCTGTTAATGCAAACCATCTGTCAGTCGATTCTAAATAAAATGCAGCTGCACCAGAAATATCTGGGGTAATTTCAAATTTATAGGCTCCTGCACTCTGAACATTGTATGAACTAATACCTGCTGAGAAAGAGGTAATTGTTGTTCCGCAATAAGTATCGCTTAATTGTGTATACAAATCACAGCCTACATTTGCACTTAAAGTAAGTGGGCCACAAGTTGTCTCAATTGTAACAGTTAAAGGTTGTGCGCTAGTACCTGTTGCTGCAATATCCACAATAAGTGGGTTAGAACTGAGTGTGTAACCACTTGCTGGGGTCATCCAACTCGGCAGGCTCCATAAAAAACTTGACCCTGAACTTGTTGGAACGCTATAAGTAGCTGTTGTGATGCCACAAATTGCCGTTGGGCCTGTGATTGTTGACACAGCTTTCGTTATTGTTTTTGTTCTCGGAGCGCTTTGACAAGAACCAACACTTGCAGTAACACTAACAACTCCAGAAGTAAAATTAGTTAAACCAGCTTCATTGATTTCGACAGTAATTGAATTCGTATTTTGACCGCTTGTAATAGTCATAATTGAAGTTGGAACTGTCCAAGTATAGGTTGTTCCATTCACATTTGGAACACTGTAGGTCAAATTATTTTGTGAAGTTTGTGACAGCGTATTTCCAGAAATGGTATAGATGGCTGCTCCACATACAACTGAAGCACCGCTTATTGAACCTGGCATAGAAACAGTAGCTACAGCTAAGGTTTTCCAAGCACTTGTCCCACAGGTTCCAATCGCACGCACTTTAATTATTCCTGAAATTGAAGAAGAGTAACTTGTGGAGATAGAATTCGTAGTAGAAGTACCCGACATGCCCGTTGGCAATTGCCACTCATAACTAGTTGCGCCTGTTACATTGGAAATTGAGTAATTAGCAACAGAATTCGATGTTGGGCAAGATAAATTAGTTGGACCTGAAATTGAGCTCGGAGTTGGTAAGCCACCAATAAAAATCGATGCAGTTGCAGAACCTATAGATGTTCCTCTCACGCATGTAATATTTCCGCCTGTAAATGAAGTCGAAAAGTTGACCACAATTGAATTCGTGGTTGATCCTGAAACTGCAGTTACCCCTGTTGGTAAAGACCAAATATAAGTTGCGTTAGTGACAGACGGCACGCTATAAGTAAGACCGCTGTTATTTCCACAAACTACAGTTGTTCCTGTAATGTTCATTGCTGTTGTACCAGGTGCAAGAACATTTAATGTTTGCCAAGATGTTTCCTGACCTTGACAAGCGGTAGCCTTTACTTTAATTGTTCCTCCCGTAAAGTTACTTTCAACAAGTGCATTAATTGTTGCTCCATTATTCGAATATGAACTATTAGAAATATACATTCCTGTTGGCATGTCCCAAACGTAACCTGTTGCATTCGCCACTTGGTTTATAGCGTAGGTATTGGTTCCTAAAGTTGCCGTAGTTGGTCCACTAATTGCAGAAATCGAACCCAATGAACCAGATGTAACAGGTGAAACCTCAAACTCTGTGGTATAGGCCACAGGACAGGCACCATTTGTTACTTGCGCCTTGTAAAATATGTTACTATTAATGGCAGATGTCGTAAAAGAAGCATTTGGCTGACCAATAGATGTAAAAGTACCACCTGAACTTGTTGCAGACATCCAGACAATGGTTCCCGTGTATGAATTTAATGTTAGGGTACTAGTTGAACCAAAACAAACCGTTGCATTTCCCGTAATGTTTCCTGCAACAGATGTTGCATCAACGCTAATTTGTTGAGCTGATGCATTTACAGACGCACAAACACCATTTGAAACAACAGCACGATAGTAATTATTGCTGGTTAATGCCGCCGTAGTATAGTTCGAAGAAGTTGCTCCTAAAATATTAGTGTAAGAACCCGATGTGCCGCTTACGCTTTCTTGCCATTGTATGTTGCCCGTTGAACCAGTCAATGTTAATGCTTTGGTTTCACCAGAACAAATGCTTGCTGAACCATTAAATGTGATTGTTCCAGCAACAGGAGTAGCATCAACAGTTATGGTTTCTGTGCTTGTGTTATCTGCTGCACAAACACCACTTGTTACAACAGCTCTATAGTAGGTCGTGGATGACAAAGCACCTGTGTTTAAAGATGTAGAAGTTGCTCCACTGATATTGGAGAAGGTGGTGTTATTCGTGCTCTTCTGCCATTGAATTGAACCTGTATTTCCTGTAAGCGATAACGCACTTGAAGCACCCTCACAAATAGTAGATGAAGATGAAGAAATTGTGCCTGCAACAGAAGGAGTTTGTACAGTAATTGATCTTGTAGCCACTGCATCAGGACAAATATTTTGACCAGAAACCGTGAAAGTAATATTTGTTGTACCAACACCTAAGCTGTAGACCATACCATTTGATGCTACCTCTGCCACGGACATATCCACAACGCTCCATAGATTACTATTCGCGGTAGAAGATGTTGTAAATTGTGTTGATTGACCCAAACAGATGGTATTTGTTCCTGAAAGTGTTCCCGCATCAGGAAGTGCCAATACCGTTACAGCAACAGCAACTAAATTACTTTTTACAGTTGCACATGCGGTTTGTCCTACATAATATGTCCCTGTGGTAAGCGCCGTACTGCTCGATAGTAAGTTGTTACCTGCCACATCGTTGTACCACTGTATGGTGCCACCAGCTACGTTGGCCGTAGCAGTCAAGCTTGCAACCGTTGGACTTGCACTAATACAAAAATTCTGAGTTGTGGTTACCGTAGGTGTTGGCGTATTTGCACAAGTTGTGAAGGATTGGAGTGCCCCCTGATATGTTGTCGTACTATTTTTGGCATAGGCACGATAATAATAGGTGGTGTTTGGTTGAAGGGAACTAACGGTTCCAGTAAAAGTAGCATTGGTACCCATAGATTGCAAAGTACCTGTTACGGGTGATTGAGCAGTGACAGCACTTGATGTGCTATATACAACACCTCTCTCAGTTGGAGAAAATGTAGTTGTTCCTGTCGGGGCTGTGTATACTCCACCTAAAACCGCAGAAATATTTGTCACTGTTGTTGCTGGTGCGGTTGTCGTTACTGTTGGAATCGAGGCAACATATTCATTAAAATCTGCAGCAATAGTCCCACTGTTTCCGGAATCCGTACCACCATCTGTATAAGACAAAGAGATGCCGACTTTTACAAGTAAGAATGCCGAAAAATTATAAGTACTTAAGTTGGAAGGGCTTGTTGTCGGGACTGGTACTACTTGGGTATAACCAGCAGCTTCAGAAATAGTTACAGTATGCTTTTGGGGTGTTGTAATTGTAACTGATTGTCCAACTGCAGGCTTGATCAAGAAGGCCTGAATCGTATTTCCACTCGCAATGCGTGCATAGACGTTTACAGGGAGAGAAAAAACACTTCCGCTGGTATTTTCAAAATATGCCGTGGCAGTAATTGGATTGACAGTCGTATTGACATTCTGCAAATAAACATTTGTAACCCCAAACTTCGCTACTGTATTGTGCAGGTTTGTTATGGATACGTTGTTCCCAGGATTTCCAAAATAAGCAGAACCGTATTGAAAGGTTGTTGTTTGCGTAGGCGTTTGAGCCAAAACTGCAAACCAAAAACCGAATATTGCTGCAGTTGCGAATAAAATATTTTTCATTGGTTTAGATTTTTTACAAAACTAGGCTATTCCAACGTATATATAGTATAGATATAATATAGATTAAATGAATTGTTTAAAATCTATTAAAATATTCATATAATTATGATTGTCAGTGGTTTAAATTTTTTTTTAACAAAGTATAACAAGAATATATTGTTAGGAATAATAATACAAGGTCTTTGGATTGGATTTTACTAAAATTACTTGATACATTTAAATTTCAATTCGTATTTGCTTTTCATTCAACTAGTATAAACAAAAAAGACCCTAAAAAGGGTCTTTTTTGTTGTCATAAAAAGTTTATTCTGAAAGCTATCTTTTCACCACTCTAATTACTCTCAACTCCTCACCTTGGCGAAGGGTCATGAGATACATACCCGGTGCAAGTTGCTCCCCGAAGCTTTCTGCTTCGAGTTGCTCCTTGCTGAGTGTTGCTTGGCTGTGCACCTTACCGCTCATGTCAGTGAGCTGCGCTGTGAAGCTAGCAGCTGAGATAGCCTCTGCCCCATTCAACTTGATTTGGAAGCTATGTGCAAAAGGGTTGCTTGTTGCTGTGGCTAACCAGGTGGTCATTTGAACTTGGTTGTCTTCTATCGCGTTTACGTTTGAACTTTCTTCAATACCTAAGCCTTCAGTTTGTTCTTCGTGGAGCTGTGGGTCTTGGTCTTGAACAATCATACCTTGGGTAACTGGGGTATGAATAACACAGCCAACCTCAGCATACTCGCCAAATTGAGTTCCACTGTAAACGCGTACGCGAATCACATATTCCTGGTTATTTTGTGGAACTAATGGTATGTTGGAAGTGGTCAAGCCTTCGCTTAATGTAATCCAACGGTCAGGAGAAATCACATAATATTCTGTTTGCGCTTGACCTACTGTTTGATTAATGATCTGGAACTCATATTGCGTTGCTGCAGCTACATTCGTAGCGCTGATACCTGAACCTAGACTTTGTAGCGTTACGTCGCAAGATGCAGTTGATAAACCAATTGTAGGAATTGCGGGTGTAGTGACCGTACAAGCTGTGCCTGCCGTGCCCCAGATACCCGTGCCGTTCTCTAAGGTTACGGTTACACTGTAAGTGGTGCCGTACAACAAGGACATACCAGTTGCTTCAGTCAATGCAAACCAACGATCGGGGGAGTTCACAATATAGCTAGAAGCATTTTGGATGTTTGGCGTAATCGTAAAACGGTACATCGTTACACCTAATACATTATTTGCACTGATACTAGCCGATAACGATGTCAATGTTGCCCCACATGAAGTAGTCGATAAAGTCGTTGTCGGTAACGATGGCGTAGTAACACTACAAGACGTCCCAGCAGCGCCCCATGCTCCACCATTTTGAATGGCCACCGTAACATTATAAACCGTGCCATAAGTTAATGCCATGTTGGTGGCTTCACTGAGAGCAAACCATCGGTCTGGAGAATCAACTGTGTAGCTTGTTTGACCACCACTAGGTGTTATATTAAATCGATACATAGTGGCACCTTGAATATTATTCGCACTAATTGCTGTTGTTAATGAGCTCAGTGTAGCGTCACAAAAAGCAGTTGATAATTCCGCGCCAGGTGTCACCGGGGTTGTCACCACACAGCTTGCACCGTAATCCATCCATGTGCCATTGAATTGAATTGAAACTTTAATGGCATAATCAGTATTATATACTAACGGTAAATTAGTGACTTCGGAAAGTGCAATCCATCTGTCTGTAGATTCTAAATAATAGGTTGTTGCACCCGTTAGATCGGGGGTGATTTCAAATTTATAAGAGCTTGCACTTGCAATATTATCAGCACTAATTCCTGAACCGAATGAACCTATTGTGGCACCACAAAATGCTGAACTCAATTGGGTATACAAACCACAGCCAACACTGCTACTCACGGTTACATTACCACAACTTGTTACAATCTCTACTGATATATTCTGAGTGCTTGTTCCTGTTGCTGAAAACTCAACAATTATTGAATTTGAATTCAATGAAGAACCACTTGCTAAAGTCATCCAACCTGGCAAAGTCCAAGTATAACTAGAACCAGATCCTGAAGGCACGCTATAGGTAGCTGTTGTAAGGCCACACAAAGAAGTTGGGCCTGTAATCGTTGCAACTGACTTCACTACTGAAAGCGTTCGTGCGCTGCTAACACAATTGGTATTTGAATTACTTGCTGCGCTTACACTCACTTGTCCTGATGTAAAACTTGATGCATCTACACTTACTACAATAGAATTGGTACCTTGACCAGAAGAAATAGTCATCCCGGTTGGTACTGTCCAAGCATAGGTTGTTCCTGAAACGTTGGTTACACTATAATTCAAGGTTGTTTGTGAAACTTGGGTCATTGTAGATCCTGTTATTGTATATGTTGCAGCTCCACAAATTACTGTTGGACCTGAAATTGTACTTGGTGTTGCTATAGTTCCAACTGTTAAAGTTTTCCAAGCACTTGTTCCACATGTGCCGACGGCACGTACTTGAATGTTGCCATTTACTACGCCACTTATACTCGCAGTAATGGAATTACTAGAAGATGTTCCAGTCATTCCAATTGGTAACTGCCATTGGTAACTTGTTGCATTCGGGACAGATCCAATGGAGTAAGTAGTTGACGTTAAACCACACAAAACCGTTGATCCGGTAATACTACCAGGCGTTGAAATTCCACCTACAATAATTGAAGCAGTATTTGAAGATGTAGCAGTACTGCGCACACAAGATATTGTACCGCCTACATATCCAGTTGTAAAATTAACTTGTATTGAATTTGCAGTTCCTGTTGAACCATTTGCTAATGTTAAACCCGTTGGTAAAGTCCATTGGTAGGAAGCTCCACTCACGGCTGGCACACTGTAGTTAACGTTATTGGATCCACCACAAACAACAGTAGTTCCGCTTATACTCATTCCTGTCTGACCAGGTGCATTTACTATTTTAGTTTGCCATGGGGTTTCGCCACAGCTATTGACTGCTTTTACTTTTACGATTCCTGTTGCATAACCACTGGAAACAGTAATCGTTACATTAGCTCCGTTGTTGGATGAAGATGCAATCGTTAAGCCTGCTGGTAAATCCCAAACATATGATGTTGCCCCATTTACTTGTGTTACGCTAAGTGCCAATGGGGTGCCTGGTGTAGCAGTACTTGAGCCGGAAATGGAAGATAGTAATCCCATGGTTGTAATACCAACCTCAAAAGCGTCAGATAATACCGCAGGACATACACCATTTGTAACACTTACTTTATAATATGTAGCAGCAGTAATTGAAGACGTTGTATATGTGGAGGCTGAGCTGTTTAACGAAGTATATGTGCCATTTAAACTTGATGAAGTCTTCCAATCAATAGTACCTGTATTTCCCGTTAGACTGAGCAATGCCGTTGCATTTGGACAAACTGATGCAGCTCCAGAAATCACTCCCGGGATGGATGTTTGGTCTACAACGACAGTTTGAACATTTGAATACTGCGTACCGCAACCATTGGTAACCGCTGCTCGGAAATAGTACGTACCAGCAGATGTGGCACTGAATACTTCAGTAGAACTCGTGCCAGAATTCGGAAGTTGAACAAAACTAGAGTTGTCTAACGATACTTGCCATTCAATGCTTCCAGTGTTTCCTGCAAGTGTCAATGTAACATTGTCATTTTGACAAACTGTTGCTCCACCTGACAAAGTACCTGGAACCGCAAGTGGGTCAATAGAAATTGAATTCACATTTGAATACTGATCAACACATGCATTTGTGGTCACCATATAACGATAAGATGCTTGACTAGTTAAAGCACTAGTTTGAAGGGTCGCTGAAGTTTGACCAGAAATATCAGAGTAAGTACTTCCTCCGTTTGTTGAAATCTGCCATTGAATAGCGCCTGTAAATCCAGAGGCAGTCAAAGTGGTTGATGTACCAGAACAAACACTAGATGCCCCACTTACGGAACCAATTGTTTCGATTACAACCGTGACACCAATTCGAACACTTTCAGTTGAACCAGAAATTTGAGCTACATAATAAGTGCTATTTGTAATTGCTGTTGATGAACTCAATGCTGTTCCTCCAGAGGACGTAGAATACCAAGCGAGTGTAGCACCTGTAATATTAGTTTGTGCATCTAAATTAGCAACTGTTGCAGAAGTACAGAAAGATTGAGTTGTAGCGTTTACAGTTGGTGCAGATACTGAAGAAGAAACTGAAATTGTTTGACTCGTTGATGCGGAATTGTAGAAGTCATCCCCGGCCTGAGATACGGTAATAGTTGCCGTGCCAGCAGTTAAATAATCGATAGTTGCATTCGTACTATTCCATGCTAGAACTGATGCAATACTTGAAGAAACACTCAAGGGATACGTAATAGTAGGATCTAAACTAATAGCTGCATTTGTTGAATAAGTGAATGGAACACTATTTCCAACATAACCATCTTGTAATGTTGTAACCGTTAGTGTTTGGTCATATTTAAGCACGTTAAATACATCCACAATAGATGTTGCAGCCTCATAATTTGCATCACCCGATTGGGAAATTGTTAAGGTTACAGAACCATTTCCACCAGAGGCGAAGTTGAGCTGGCTACCAACAACTGTTGCACTGCCACCTGCATTTACAGTGAATGTCAATGGCAAACCACTTGAGGTTGTTGCTGTTAAAGCAATTGGATTGTAATAGAAATCAGCGGCATATAAATCGGCAATTGCTGAATGTGTTATTGTTTGTGTTGCTTTTGAAACGGTTAAAGTTGCCGTTACAGATGCAGAAAGATAGTTGTCACTTTCTGCTTGCTGCAATGTAATAGTAGCCGTTCCTGCACCAACTACTGAAACGTAATTTCCTGAAGTACTTGCAACAGAAGTTGCACTACTTGACCATGAAATATTACCATTTGAATTCGATGAATAGGAAGGTGTAAATGGCAAATCGCCATATGTTTTTGAAATATTGGCAAATGTAATTGTAGGATTAGCCTTATCTACTACCAATGTTTGAGTGACACTTGATGCAGGATTATGACTTGCATCGCCAGGTTGAGAAGCAGTAATAACTATTGAACCTGCACCATTGATACTCAAAATATTATTTGCACCTAAAGTACCCGGACCTGAAACAACAGTATAAATTATTGAAAGTCCTGATGAAGCCGATGCAAAATTCGAGATATCAACAGTAGATCCTGAAGCATAAGTAACAGCATTAGGTGTATTAAAAGTAATTGTTTGATTATTCAGGGTTACATCCATTGATTGAGAAATCGATGCAGCATTGTAATTTGCTGTTGCAGTGGCAGATGCTGTAAATGTGACCGTACCAGTACTAGCTACCCCACCAAGGGTGTATTGTCCGGCAGTGCCTGTTGCTGTTAGCGTACCCATATTTGTAGGTGCATGGCTTACAGTTACCGGTAATGAAGCCGAAGATGAACCCGTTATAAGCAAGGTGGAACCATTTACAAAGGTATTTAGCGGTGCGTTTGCTGGGATATTCAAAGTAAGAACTTGATCAGCCTTTGACACAGTTAAAGTTGCCGTATTTACAATTATTCCATAAACGCCACTTGCAGCTTGAGTAGCTGTAATTGTAGTTGTACCCGCTCCAACAATTTGGACCGTATTTCCGCTAACAGTAGCGACAGCTGTGTTTGAAGAAGAATAAGCGTAAGAACCAGCACTTGGAGATGTTGGATTGATAATATTAAAGTTTGGATCTCCAAAGATTTTTGACATGTTTGTCAATGTAACATCAGGTGTTGTGAAGCTCACCTGCGCACCATAGTATGTACCAGATGTATTTGTAGCATAAGCACGTGCGTAATAAGTTGTTCCGGGTGTAAGTCCGGTCAGGTTTGCACTGAAATCTCCTGATCCTGTCCCTGCCGATGCAATGGAGTTAGCTGTTGTTGGGTTAGGAGAAGTCCCATATGCAATACCTTTTGCTGTAATCGCTGTTGTGTTATTTGAAGGTGCACTGACAAATTGGTAACTGTATGAATAAGCTCCCCAAGATGAGGAAGTAATCCCATTTGCCGTTGTAGACGGGTATGACGTAGCTCCAGAAAGAAGTTTCAGATATACTTGGCCAGTTGTATTATCTGCTAAAATTCCGGCATGCACGGCAGCTTTGGATATTTTAGAATCGTTCGTGTAAATATTATTACCACCCCAAATAGTTCCCCCTGTTGTCCCTGTTGTACTTAGGGTATATACTTTACCAATATTTTGAGGCTGACCATAGGAAGTCAAATTATTTGTGGTATTTGGTATAACTTCCAGAGACCCTAGCGCAGCAAAAGCTCCTGAAACAGCAGCTGAAGTTTCAGTAATATTGGATGCTGAACCAGTTGTTAACGACAATTGATCGTTAATAATGGAAATGGAGGTAGTGGCCGTTTTTACCAATTGAGGATGCACTGATTTGATAGTGTAGGTTGTGGCCTCACTTGAACCTTGTGGTGTGCCAGAAATACTTCCATCTTGGTTCAATGCCAATCCGACAGGCAAGGCTGGCGTGATGGAATAACCAAAAATTGACGTTTTAAGTATTTTACCTGTTTGTTGACCATAGATAAAGCCATTTAACATTTCCATTGTCCACCCAGCGCCGTAGCCACCGGTTGTATAAAGCGTTGTCACTTGAATTGTGGCCAAATCAATTTTACGAATAGCATTGCCATCAACACCATATAGTGAATTATCAGCAGCATTAAACGCAAAAGAGGAGAAATTTGTAAAGTAGGCACTTGTACCGATACCATCTGTGGAAGTTGTTTGATTGGTATTTCCTGCGATTGTGGTCACGACCGCACCTGTAGTAATTTTTCTAATTAAGTTCAGGTCGGTTACATACAAGTTATTACTTGCGTCAATCGCAATTTTTCCATTGATCTGCTTGAACCTTGCATTACTACCTGTACCATCTAATATCGCTTGAATGCTATAGTTTCCTGCCCAATTGGGAACTGGAGTGCCAAAAGTTGGTGATGAAGTATTAGATGTACATGGAATTCTACCAATTGCCTTTGTATTGTTGATGTAATAAATATTACCATTCCCGTCAATTGCAGCATAAGTATTTGGGAAACCCAAATTACCAGATGCAATTGTAGTTACTACACCAGCAGGAGTTACCTGACGACATCGGCCACCGTTAAAACCTCCGTTTTCAATAACGTAAAGATTTCCTGATGTTTTATTGACAGCAATACCTACAATTCCCCAAAACTGAGCTGAAGCGCCAGTGCCATTGGTAGTACCTTGTGTACCTCCGGCAAGGAAAGTAGCTACTCCTGTGTTGATATCAACCTTGTAAATGGTATTATTAGTTGAATTCGCGACAAAGAAAAAGTCATTATCCTTGCTTAAAGCAACTTGCTGCACACCAGAGGTAAGGGTACTTTGTGTTGTTGACACACCACCTAGTCCTGCCCACGGAGTTCCCCCAGAAAAAGTCGGTGTTACAGTTGCAGCTGTACCTACATAAAGTGTATTTGAAGCAGGATAAGTGATTGCAATATCTTTTCGATAACTCAAAGTAGCTGATGTGGCAGACCATCCACTACTTCTAAACATACCAATTGATATGTTTCCTGTCATAGGAGCAATGTATGTGTGTGAGGTACCAACTGAGGTTCCCGCAATACACATTCCATTAGTATTAACAGTTGTATTGGAAGAAAACACATATCGCTCCCCTGCTACTACTGCTAAATTTCTGGACTCACCTGAACCAAGCGAAAGCGTCTTGGTATTGAAATCGGCAGGAGTTGCAGTTCCAGTATTGGAAATGTCACACTGGGCTATTAGTACGCTCCAGTTGGCAACAAAAAGGAACAATAAACTTGATAGAAGTAGGTTTTTTCTCATTGGTCGAATTATAATAATCAAGCACAAAATAAACGAAAAAAAACCAACCTAACAAAACTTATTTAAGCATATCAGTACTGCATATCAGATTTAATCCACTGATATAGAATCTCTAACCCTGCGTTAATGGAGGTTTTGGGCTCCCATTTAAGCATATTTTTTGCTATTAAATTTGAAGAACTGCGTCCTGCCACCCCCACTGGGCCATTAACAAACTTAATTTGAGCAGAAGTTCCCTCAAAAGATTGCGCCATTTTTGCCAAAGAAAGAATGGTAATTAATTCTGATGAACCAATGTTGATTGGGTCTGAATAATTACTGTTCATTAATAGTTCCAAAGCTTCTAAACAATCTTGAATATATAAAAAAGTACGCGTCTGGCTGCCATCGCCCCAAATTTCTAATTGCTGGGAGTCTTTCGCTTCATGTACTTTTCTGCAAATTGCCGCTGGTGCCTTCTCTCTACCTGAATTGTAATCACATTCTGGACCATAGATATTGTGAAATCGAGCAATCCTCACTTCAAGTCCTGAGTTTCTCGCAAAACTTTGATACAGTCTTTCACTGTATAATTTTTCCCAGCCATATTCGCTATCTGGTTCGGCGGGGTAAGCAGATTCCTCTTCACAATATGGATTTAGCGGATCTACTTGATTCCTAGCAGGATATACACAAGCTGAGGAGGAATAAAAAAGAACACCCTTGAAATCCTTTACGGTTTGAATGCGTTGAAGTAAATTCAAGTTGATCAAACTAGATTGAAGCATAATGTTGGCATCGTGGTCACCAGAAAACACGTATCCTGCGCCTCCCATATCTGCAGCAAGCTGATATATGCGTGTAAAATTTGCCAATTGAATATAATGCCAAGAAGCTTGCAAAGTAAGATCAAGCTGATGAAACTCATCTGGTTGAGCGTTCTGAAAAATGCAAGGAGTGATATCTATTCCAACCACGTGCCATCCGTTTGCTCTTAAATAGCGCACCAAATGATGACCAATAAAGCCACTTGAACCTAAAACTAATGCCCTATTCAATTTCTCCATATTTCTTTAACAATTCTTGTCTGATCAGCATAAAATTTTGATTGGCTGGATACAATTTTTGTCCTTTTTTAGAAAACTTATCACAAAGTGCTAGATTACCTGTCAAAAGATAAGTGTGTGCTGCAATTTCAAGTGTGAGTTCTGAAATCATCGGAACTTTTTTTGGTTTAAGATAATTGAGCACTCGTTCGTACCTTTTGGCCAAGTAAGCAGCACGCAAACGCTCTTCGATAGCCAACTCATTCGAAGGTTCAATTGAATTTGCCCGACTGAAAGCAATTTCTGCGTTGTAATAATTTCCTTGCTCAAGATAGACTCGCCCTAAATCAAAATTTGAATTAAACAAATACGGATAGATTTGAATAGATCTTTTGAAATAAGTCTTAGCTTCATTGAGCAATAAACCTTTGTCATCCTCTGTGAGCATGTCAGCCTCATTTGTCAACTTTTTCATGCAGGCTATGCCTGCTAAATTGTATCCTTGGGCTGATAATTTTGATTCCCTTGCATCATGAGTCATTAAGGTATATTCATTTGCCCATAATTGATTGCGCTTCATGGCAACTACTCCAAACACCAGGATGAGAACCACCACGAGCCATTTAAAACCTGATTTTAATATCAAACTAATATGCGCCAATATAAGTGCACATCCCAGACTCGCCGACAAAGCTAAGCGCTCACCTATTCCGCCAGCAACTAAGACTGGAATATTACTGAACAATAGTATGAACCCAAGAAACCAAAACA
>JACCDM011152131.1_pt1 | contig 14737 bp, 17 predicted proteins | sample 7445851 | NCBI WGS metagenome assembly JACCDM01 (sample SAMN15323438, study PRJNA562643) | freshwater metagenome | isolation source: river surface water | place: USA:Blue River Watershed | collected 2017-08-16
CATCAGCGCAGCAAGGCGTGCAGTAGGGCGCATATAGTCGCTGAAGACGGCGAAGGTGCCACCGAAAGTTCGAGTCAATCCATGAAGAGTGATGCCATTGAGAATAGAACCCATTGCATGTTCGCGAATGCCAAAATGGATGATGCGCCCATAAGGATCTGCATCTTTCATCTCACTTGTAGCGGGCAAGAATGACTTACCACCTTCGATGGTGGTGTTATTAGATTCGGCAAGGTCTGCTGAACCACCCCAGAACTCAGGTAGCGCCTTTGCAATTGCATTGATGACATGGCCAGATGCTGCGCGAGTTGCTAGATCTTTCCCTGCCTCAAACTCCGGAAGGTTGGCATCCCATTGCGCCGGGAGCTCGCGATTCATTAAACGATCGAGGAGAGCCGCCTTATCTTTATTCTCCGATCTCCACTTTTCAAATTTCACGTTCCAATCGCCACGTACCTCGGCGCCACGATCTTTAACTTTACGAACATGGGCAAATACGTCAGCAGGAAGAGCGAACTTCTCATCCGGGTTTAAACCAAGTTCAACCTTGGTGGCTGCAATCTCTTCATCTCCGAGAGCCGAGCCATGAGACTTGGCTGTTCCACGCAACTTTGGCGCAGGCCAAGCGATGACGGAGTGAAGTCGTATTAGCGATGGCTTACTCTTCTCAGCTTTTGCAGCAAGGATCGCTAAATCGAGAGCTGCAAGATCGACATTGCCATCTGTCTGCGCTGCAACCTCTTGGACATGCCAACCATATGCGCGATAACGCGCTGCAACATCTTCGGTAAAGGAGACGTGGGTGTCGCCCTCAATTGAGATGCGGTTGTCGTCATAGATCATATTGAGATTACCGAGGGCTTGTGTGCCCGCTAGTGATGATGCCTCAGCGCTGACACCTTCTTGCAAATCTCCATCGGAGCAGAGCACCCAGATATCGTGATCGAAGAGTGATTGACCTGCGGGAGCGCTGGCATCAAGGAGCCCACGCTCATAGCGAGCGGCCATCGCCATTCCGACGGCAGTTGCTACACCAGCGCCGAGCGGACCAGTTGTTGTCTCAACGCCTGCGGTATGTCCATATTCAGGATGACCTGGAGTGAGTGAGCCCCAAGTTCGGAAAGATTGCATATCTTCCATCTCGAGGCCGTAGCCACTAAAGAATAATTGCGTGTAGAGCGTAAGCGATGAGTGTCCGCACGAGAGTATGAAGCGATCGCGACCGAGCCACTGTGGATCTGAAGGATCATGGCGAAGGTGGCGCTGGAAGAGATTGTAGGCAACAGGTGCGAGCGACATTGCAGTTCCAGGGTGGCCATTGCCAACTTTCTGCACTGCATCCATAGCCAACGCACGTGCATAAGCAACTGCGCGATCGTCAAGCTCTGTCCATCCGGTAATTGCTGACATGTTTCTCTCCTGTTACTTATTTCCAACGGTATAGAACTGGGTAAGGCGGACTCGCCAGGCAGCGATCCATAAGAGGGCAGAGCCCAAAAGATGGAGAATCACTAGTACCTCAGGTACGCCAAGAAGATACTGGGCATAGCCAATGACACCTTGTATCAAAGTGATTGCGAGAAAGATTGATAGATATCGCTGAGTATCGGATGCAAAGTTCGCCAACTTCTTGTAGATACCGAAGATGGTCAGAAGAATGAGAGCGACAACAAGATATCCATGAATAGCTGCTACCAATGAGACAGCAATATCTAACCGAGGGGTCTCTGAATCTCCAGCATGCGGTCCTGCCCCGGTTACTAATGTTCCCGCAACGATTACAAGAAATGTCAGAGCGGTATGTGCTGAAAGATATTTCGAACGCACCGGTGCGCTTATTCGCGTTGCATAGCTTCGAACAACGAGAGAATGGGCGGCAGCGATAAGGATGATCGAGAGAATAAAGTGCGATGCAACGGCGAGTGGATTGAGATTTGTGAGCACGGTGATTCCGCCGAGAATCGCTTGGCCGAAAATTCCAGCGATCTGTGAGAGAGCTAAGAGCCGTAGATCCCGCCGCTTTGCCCTAATGACAATAATTAAAGTAGCGAGAGCGGCGAATAAGAGCGCAAAGGTGAGGAGGCGATTTCCAAACTCAACCCACGCATGGAAGGCACCTTCAGCCTGGCCTTCAACGGGGAAATATGAGTCGGTGGTGCACTCAGGCCAGGTTGGGCAGCCGAGGCCAGATCCGGTAACTCGAACCGCGCCGCCGGTAAGGACGAGGACCGCTTGGAGAGTGAGCAATAGGCGTGCTGCGGGGGTCAGTAGGCGGGTCACTCGCATAGCCCTAGCCTACGGCAGGGGGGATATCCGCGCGCTCAACTGGCGAGCAGCCTTGAATTAAGACACAATGATGTTGTGAAAATCGATGAGCTGAGTACCCGCGATGCGGTCGCGCGCTCGGTTCTCGAAAATGGCCCATCGACCGCAGTCGCCATCGGCGAGCGGTTGGCGCTGACCCCGGCCGGGGTGCGCCGCCACCTCGATCACTTAATCGCAGATGGAATCTTGGAGGCTCGCGATCCCCATATTGCGCTCACACGTGGTCGTGGCCGGCCATCGAAAGTCTTTGTGATGACTGATTCTGGGCGCGAGAAGTTTGAACACTCTTATGACGACTTAGCTGTCGCAGCTCTCAAATTTATCACCGCGCAATCTGGACCACACCTCGTCAGCATCTTTGCAAAGTTTCGCGCAGATGAGATGGGTAGGCGAGCAGATGCATTACTAGCCAAGAAAAGTAATAAGACAGAGGCGTTAGCGGAATTCTTAACTGATGAAGGTTATGCCGCCAGCGTTGAAAGTCGCGGTCTCGGTGAAGAAATTTGTCAGCACCACTGCCCAATTGCACATGTGGCGGCGGAATTTCCGCAGCTCTGTGAGGCAGAGACCGAACTCTTTTCGCGCGTTCTCGGCACTCACGTTCAGCGCTTAGCAACCATCGCCCATGGTGATGGTGTCTGTACGACTTTTATTCCAAAGAAAAATTCAACACCCCAACTCACGTCTGGAAAGGCGCGCTCATGACAACTGCACACCCAGAGCTCGAAGTCCTCGGCAACTACGAATACGGTTGGTCTGATGGCAATGATGCTGGTACCAATGCAAAACGCGGACTCAATGAAGAGGTAGTCCGTGATATCAGCGCGAAGAAGTCTGAGCCGCAGTGGATGCTCGACCTTCGCCTTAAGGGCTTAGCGCTCTTCGATAAGAAGCCGATGCCGTCATGGGGATCAGATCTCTCTGGCATCTTCTTCGACACCATTAAGTACTTCGTGCGCTCGACCGAGAAGCAGGCGGCAACATGGGATGACCTGCCAGAGGAGATTAAGAACACCTACGATCGCCTCGGAATTCCAGAGGCTGAGAAGCAGCGCCTCGTCTCAGGCGTAGCTGCACAGTATGAATCTGAAGTTGTCTATCACTCAATCCGAGAAGATCTTGAGAAGCAGGGTGTTATCTTCCTTGATACCGATAGCGGTCTTAAGCAGCACCCAGAGCTCTTTAAAGAGTACTTCGGAACAGTTATCCCTGTTGGTGATAACAAGTTTGCCGCTCTCAACACCTCGGTCTGGTCAGGTGGCTCATTTATCTATGTACCAAAGGGTGTTCATGTCGATATCCCGCTCCAAGCTTACTTCCGCATCAATACCGAGAATATGGGTCAATTCGAACGCACATTGATTATCGCCGACGAGGATTCATATATTCATTATGTAGAAGGTTGCACCGCACCGATCTACAAGTCGGATTCTCTCCACTCAGCAGTTGTTGAGATTATCGTCAAGAAGGGCGCCCGCGTCCGTTACACAACAATCCAAAACTGGTCTAACAATGTCTACAACTTGGTAACAAAGCGCGCCATCTGTGAAGAAGGCGCAACCATGGAGTGGGTCGATGGAAATATCGGTTCTAAGGTGACAATGAAGTATCCAGCTGTGATGTTGATGGGTCCTCATGCCAAGGGCGAGACTCTCTCACTCGCATTTGCCGGCCCTGGCCAGCATCAAGATTCTGGCGCCAAGATGGTTCACGCTGCTCCATATACATCTTCATCAGTTATCTCAAAGTCGGTAGCTCGCGGCGGTGGTCGCACCTCCTATCGCGGTCTGGTGCAGATCAATGAAGGAGCGCACCACTCTGCCTCTACCGTGAAGTGCGATGCGCTCTTGGTAGACACCATCTCTCGCTCGGATACCTACCCATATGTAGATATTCGCGAAGATGATGTCTCGATGGGACATGAAGCTACCGTTTCAAAAATCTCTGATGACCAACTCTTCTATTTAATGTCACGTGGCCTCAATGAAGATGAAGCGATGGCGATGATTGTTCGCGGCTTTATCGAACCAATTGCCCGCGAATTGCCGATGGAGTATGCACTTGAGCTCAACCGCTTGATCGAGCTTCAAATGGAAGGAGCAGTTGGCTAAATGTCTACTCTCCAATCAAACCTCTTAGAAAACCATACGCCGACGGGACGTGAAGAGGCATGGCGCTTTACTCCGCTGAAGCGGTTAGCTGGCCTTCACGATGGCAGCGCAACTCCTGAAGCGCGTGAGTCGCTCACTCTTAATGGCATCGCCTCACCCGGTGTCTCGTTTCAACGTGGTTCAGTGGTTGCGGCGTCAGCTAGCGATGATGCAATTGTCAATCGAATCCGAAATTTCACATCGGAAGGCGCGCTCTTAACAATCGATAAAGATATACAGGTAGCAGAGCCGATCTTCCTCAACCGCTGTTGTGGTGGAACAACTACTGCAGAGCTCTCTCGAGTACAGATCAAAGTAGGAGCGCACGCCAAGGCGACAGTTATCCTTGAAAATACCGGTGATACCCACTTAGCGGAAGATCTTGAAATCATTCTCGAGCCAGGTGCAGATCTCACCTTTATCTCTCTTCAAGAGTGGGGATCAAAGGCTGTCTATGCCGCAACCCATAACGCAATCATTGACCGTGATGCATCCCTGAAAGCGATACATGTGACGGTCGGCGGAGATGTAGTGCGCCTACTTCCTAAGGTTGAGTTTGTAGGTCCAGGTGCTTCGGCAGATCTCCAAGGCGTTTACTTTGCGACGGCAGGTCAGTTCTTTGAACACCGGATGTTTGTAGATCACGCCGTTCCACATGCGAAGTCAAATGTGAACTACAAGGGCGCTCTCGCCGGTAGAGATTCACACACTGTATGGATTGGCGATGTCTATATCCGAGCCGCAGCTGAGGGAACCGACACTTACGAGCTCAACCGCAACCTCCTCCTCACCGATGGTGCGCGCGCAGATTCTGTGCCGAACCTTGAGATTGAGACCGGAGAGATTGTTGGCGCGGGCCACGCCTCTACAACCGGTCGCTTCGATGACGAACAGCTCTTCTACTTAATGTCTCGCGGCATTGAAGCAGCAGATGCGCGTCGCCTCGTCGTCCGCGGATTCTTCAACGAGGTCATCTCACTTATTGGCAGAGAAGATATTCAGGAGCGATTGATGGCGCGTATCGACAATGAACTCGAGAAGGCGGGCAAGTAATGGCCGATCTTTCTCTAGCCTCACTCACCCCCGGCAAGCCAGTTCGCATTGAAAAGGATGGCGAATCTATTTGTGTTGCCCGAATCGGTGATGAGGTCTTCGCAATCGGAGATACCTGTAGCCACTCCGATGCCTCACTTGCAGAGGGTGAAATTACCGACTTTAAGATCGAGTGCTGGCTCCACGGAGCTGAATTTGATCTACGAACTGGAGAGGCGCTCACACCTCCCGCAGTTATGCCAGTAAAGAAATATTCAGTAACCGTTGACGGAGACTCCGTCACGATTGAGAAGTAGTGGAGTCCGCAATGAGCACCCTAGAAATTCGTGGTTTAAAGGTAACTGTTGATACCGAGCAAGGCGTTAAGGAGATTCTTAAGGGAGTCGATCTCACCATCAAGTCAGGGGAGACCCACGCGATTATGGGTCCAAACGGCTCTGGAAAGTCGACCCTCGCCTACTCAATCGCAGGCCATCCAAAATACACAATCACTGACGGAACTGTGACTCTCGATGGTGCAGATGTCCTCGACATGTCAGTTGATGAGCGCGCTAAAGCTGGTCTCTTCCTTGCAATGCAGTACCCAGTTGAGGTTCCCGGCGTCTCAGTCTCTAACTTCTTACGCACCGCAGCTACCGCCCTTCGCGGTGAAGCACCAAAGCTTCGTGAGTGGGTTGGTGAGGTAAAGAGCGCGATGGAGGGTCTCAAGATGGATCCTTCATTTGCTCAGCGCAATGTCAACGAAGGATTCTCTGGTGGCGAGAAGAAGCGCCACGAGATTATGCAACTCGAACTCCTCAAGCCAAAGTTTGCAATTCTCGACGAGACTGACTCAGGACTCGATGTTGACGCGCTCCGTATTGTCTCTGAAGGAGTCGTTCGCGCAAAGGCAGCCAATAACCTCGGCGTACTTCTCATTACTCACTACACCAGAATCCTCCGCTACATCCAGCCAGACTTCGTCCACGTCTTTGCTGCCGGCAAGGTTGTAGAGCAGGGCGGACCTGAGCTTGCTGAAAAGCTTGAGGCAAATGGCTATGCGGAGTATGTAGGCGCTTAACAATGACTCTCAATGCGCTTGCCATCCGAAGTGATTTTCCGATCTTTCAGCGGACGATTCGCGATGGCAAGCGCCTGGTCTATTTAGATTCCGGCGCAACTAGCCAGAAGCCGCAATCTGTAATTGATGCCGAGCTCGATTTCTACCGTCTCCATAATGCGGCGGTCCATCGAGGCGCTCACCAATTGGCAGAAGAAGCGACCGATATCTATGAAGGTGCGCGAGAGATTGTCGCCAACTTTATCGGCGCTGCGGTAGATGAAGTTGTCTTTACCAAAGGTGCAACCGAGTCACTCAACCTCGTAGCCTACGCAATGGGTAATGCACCGGTTGGAAATCGCTTCCATCTCACCAACGGTGACGGAATTGTGGTTACCGAGATGGAGCATCACGCCAATCTCATTCCTTGGCAGCAGCTCGCCGCGCGCACGGGAGCTTCTCTCTCTTGGTTCGATGTCACTCCTGAGGGTCGCTTAGATCTATCGAATATCGATTCGATCATCACCGAGAAGACCAAGGTAGTTGCGCTCACTCATCAATCGAATGTGCTCGGAACGATCAATCCGCTTGCGGCGATTATTAAGCGTGCTCATCAGGTTGGAGCCGTGGTTGTTCTCGATGCTTGCCAATCGGTTCCACATATGAAAGTCGATGTGAAGAATCTTGATATCGATTTTCTGGCATTCTCCGGACATAAAGCGTTGGGACCAACTGGAATAGGCATCCTCTGGGGGAGAGCTTCGCTCTTGGCAGAGCTACCGCCATTCCTTACCGGTGGCTCAATGATTGAGACGGTCACTATGACTGGCGCGACGTGGGCGCCAGCGCCCAAGAAGTTTGAGGCGGGAGTTCCAAATATGGCGCAGGCAGCTGGGCTAGGTGCTGCGCTGACCTATCTCTCAAAAATTGGAATCGAAAATGTGCATGCACACGAGCTCGCGCTCACCAAATATCTCTTGGAAGGCCTTACCGCTATTGATGGAGTTGGCATAGTTGGTCCAACTTCAACCAATGATCGTGGCGGATCCATCTCATTTACTATCGGTGATATTCATCCACATGATGTCGGACAGTTTTTAGATAGCCAAGGAATCGCTGTACGTACTGGACATCACTGCGCTTGGCCGTTAAACCGTAAGATGGGGGTTGTGGCAACAACTCGCGCTTCGCTCTATCTCTATAACGATATTGCAGATTGCGATGCTCTTCTAGCTGGCGTTAAAGATGCGCAGAGATACTTTGGTCGCTAATGCAACTCGATAATCTCTATCAAGAGGTGATTCTCGACCATTATAAGAATCCCCAGAATAAGTCCCTCGCTTCCGATAATGATGCTCAAGTGCATCATGTCAATCCCAGTTGTGGCGATGAGGTCACACTTGGTGTCAAGCTTGATGGAGATCGCGTAGCTTCAATCAATTGGGAGGGCGTTGGCTGTTCAATCTCGCAGGCCAGTACCTCAATTATGAGCGACCTACTAGCCGGGAAAACTCTCGCTGAGGCGGCGAGTATCTCCGATAACTTTCTCCACCTTATGCAGAGCAAAGGTGGCGAGGAGGGTGATCCAGAGATTTTGGAGGATGCGGTTGCTCTCGCCGGTGTCTCCAAGTACCCCGCGAGAATTAAGTGCGCTCTTCTAGGCTGGATGGCTTTCAAGGATGCATCGGTGCAAGCACATAGTAAAGAAACGAACTAGGATAGGTATATGAGCGCACAAGTAGCAGATGTAACTGAGGCGATGAAGGATGTAGTTGATCCCGAGCTCGGAATCAATGTGGTTGATCTGGGTCTCATCTACGATGCGATGGTCGACGAGAACAACATCGCTGTACTCAACATGACTCTCACTTCAGCAGCTTGCCCTTTGCAGGATGTGATTGAGGATCAGACTCGTGCTGCGCTGGCACCTTTAGTTGATGATGTAAAGATCAACTGGGTCTGGATGCCACCTTGGGGTCCCGATAAGATCACCGACGATGGTCGAGAGCAGTTACGCGCACTTGGCTTCACCGTTTAATTAGAGGATGAGCCAACACGCAGTGTGGATGGCGATGCGGTCCATGACTGCAGATCCATCCGTTAAATCACAGAAACTCAAAGCCGGTACCTTCCGCCGCATCATTGGCTATGCAAAGCCCTACAAGCGCCATATCGCGCTCTTTCTAGTAACAGTTATTATCGATGCGATTTTGATTATTAGCACACCGTTAATTCTTCGCAAATTAATCGACGATGCAGTAATCCCTGGAAACGCGAGCCTGGTAACTCAGTTAGCGCTAGCTGTTGGCGGCTTAGCAATTCTCGATGCGCTCTTCAATGTGGTGGGGCGTTGGTTCTCGGCCCGGGTCGGCGAAGGCCTTATCTTTGATCTACGCACTCAACTCTTCAGCCATGTGCAGAGCCAATCTGTCGCATTCTTTACGCGAACTCAGACTGGCTCGCTCATCTCTCGATTGAATTCCGATGTCATGGGCGCTCAACAGGCCTTCACCTCGACGTTATCGAGCGTAGTGAGCAATGGCTTCACCTTGATCCTTGTCGCCGGAACTATGTTCTTCCTATCCTGGGAGATCACATTAATCGCCTTAATCTTATTGCCGCTCTTTATCTATCCGACTAAGTGGGTCGGTCGAAAGATTCAACAATTAACACGACAATCCTTCGATCTCAACGCCAAGATGTCTAGCACTATGACTGAGCGCTTCAATGTCTCAGGTGCCATCCTCGTCTCGCTCTACGGAAATCCAGCGAGCGAATCAACGCTCTTTTCGCAGCGCGCCCGTAAGGTAGCCGATATCGGTATCCATATGGGAATGCTCAACCGACTCTTCTTTACCTCTCTGACTAGCGTTGCTGCAGTAGCAACGGCAGTTGCCTATGGTTTCGGTGGCCATATGGCGATCAATGGTGACATTAGCGTGGGAACTCTACTTGCGCTCACTGCGCTGTTAGCGAGACTCTATGGTCCGCTCACTGCGCTTTCTAATGTTCGCGTTGAAGTTATGACCTCTCTTGTTTCCTTTGAGCGTATCTTTGAGGTTCTTGATCTCCATCCGATGGTGCAGGAGAGTGAGAACGCAGTTGAATTGAGATCAGGGCCGGCGAATATTGAATTTAGATCGGTTCGCTTTGCCTATCCAAAAGCTGATGAAATTTCGCTGGCGTCGCTTGAATCTGTTGCAAAGACAGAGATTGTTGAGAGCGGTGAAATTCTCAAAGGTATTACCTTCGCAGCCGGTGCAGGTACCCTCACCGCCATCGTTGGGCCGTCGGGTGCCGGTAAGACGACGCTCTCCGCGCTGATTCCTCGTCTCTACGACGTTACCGAAGGCGCGATCACAATCAATGGGAGAGATATTAGAGAATTCACGCTCCAATCGCTACGAGATCAGATTGGTGTGGTCGCGCAAGACCCACATCTCTTCCATGAAACTATCGCTGAGAACCTACGTTATGCCAAGAGCGATGCAACTGATGCAGAGTTAATTGAGGCGTGTAAGTCAGCGCAGATTTGGAACTTAATTGAATCGCTCCCAAATGGTCTCGACACAATGGTGGGAGAGCGCGGCCACCGATTGTCAGGGGGAGAGAAGCAGCGGTTGGCGATTGCGCGAATGCTGCTCAAAGCACCTTCGATAGTGATCCTTGATGAGGCTACCGCTCACCTCGATTCAGAGAATGAAGAGTTAGTTCAACTCGCGTTAAAGACCGCCCTCGCTGGCCGTACCTCAATCGTGATTGCCCACCGACTTAGTACCGTCATAGATGCAGATCAGATCATCGTGATTGCAGATGGTGAAATCGCAGAGCAAGGTACCCACCAAGAGTTGATGAAGCGCTCTGGTCTATATTCGGAGCTCTTTGCTCGGCAAGATCTCACGTCGAATTAAAATTCGGCCGTAGATTACGAGCCCGCCGAAGATAAGCCATTGAAGTGCGTAGGCAAAATGTGGTCCATCTGAAAGTTCAGGTAGCGCAGCTGGAACTTCGGGTGTGAGTTCAGGTCGATTACCACCAATGAGATCTAGATAGAATTTAGAATTTATTCCCGTCTCAACATTTGATGATTGTGCATTCGCCTCTGAGATCAAACCACCGCTCTTACCGGTTGGGATCGCAAAGAACTTTCCAACTGGCAGTGAGCGATCAAGTCTCAGTCTGCCGGTAATCCTTACCTCTCCGGCCGGAACCGGTGGGAGAGTAGGTTGTTCAGTCGCAGTTGCACCTGCCTGCACCCAACCACGATCGATCCAATAATCAGATCCGTCAGAACCGGTAAAGGCGGTGAGTACTTCAAAGCCATACTTTCCTTCAAAGTACCGGTTGCGAAGGAGGATCTGACGCGTCGAATCAAACTCGCCAACCGCACTCACTATTCGCCATTCATGAGTGGTGACATCTTTGCTTGCAACTTCGATAGGCATAACTGGAAGTTGCGCCTGCGCCTCGATCTGATTATTGCGATCGTGGCGAGCAACGCCTCGGTGGTACTGCCATTGGGCAGCCCAGATGCAGCCAACTATTAAGAGGAGAGCAATGAGCGATTTGAAGAGCGAATAGCTCTCGCGCTTACTCAATTCCGCGTGGCTCCTTGCGGAGAATGTTCGCGCCCGGAAGAACTGTCTCGCGTCCAGCATTGGCGACTACTACAGCAATATATGGAAGGACCATCGCACCAGCGAGGGCAAACCATCGATAAGGACTTGGTAGCGCAACGGTGAGCAGGAAGCAGACGGTGCGAATGATCATTGAGATGAGATAGCGCCGTTGCCGTCCGGCGAGATCGTTCTTCAGGCTCTTGGGCGCTGAGGTGATGGAGAAGCTCTCATTGCCGTTGTTCTCTGCACGATTAGAGGTTCTCATAGCGCAAGAGTATGAGGCGCGAGCCCTAATGGCACCTCCAAAATCGCACTTACGCGGAAGTAACGAGTAAGTTTGCGCACATGAGCGACACTTCTTCTATCGCACTAGTCACCGGCGGCAACCGAGGTATCGGGCTTGCTATCGCCACGAACCTTAAGGCTGCCGGCCACCGAGTTGTCATCACCTATCGAAGCGGGACACCTCCCGAGGGATTTGATGCCGTCCAGATGGATGTGACCTCCTCAGAGTCGGTCGATGCAGGTTTTGCCAGAATTGAGAGCGAGATCGGACAACCTGAGATCATCGTGGCCAACGCAGGCATCACCAAGGACACCTTGGTGATGCGAATGAGCGATGAAGATTTCGAGAGCGTGATCAACGCCAACCTCACCGGCGCGTTTCGCGTCGCTAAGCGCGCCACTAAGGGGTTGCTCAAACTCAAGCGTGGTCGATTGATCTTTATCGGTTCAGTCGTCGGGGGAGTCGGAGCCGCGGGCCAAGTGAATTACTCGGCCTCAAAGGCTGGATTGGTGGGCATGGCTCGATCTTTCGCCCGCGAACTCGGCAGCCGTGGCATCACCGCAAATGTCGTCGCCCCCGGCTTTGTTGAGACCGATATGACAGCTGAGCTCGATGAGAAACGTCGCTCAGATATTCAAGGACAGGTCCCGCTTGGGCGTTTCTGTAGCGCAGATGAAATCGCCGATGTCGTAACCTTTATCGCATCACCTCAAGCAAGTTACATCACGGGAGCGATCATTCCTGTCGATGGTGGATTAGGAATGGGTCATTGATATGGGAATTCTCCAAGGTAAAAACATCCTCGTCACCGGCGTTCTCACGGATGGCTCTATCGCTTTTCATATCGCCAAGATTGCGCAGGAAGAGGGAGCCAATGTAATCCTCACCGGATTCGGTCGAGGACTAAGTTTGACTACAAGAATTGCCGGCCGCCTTCCAGAGATGCCACCGATCATCGAACTCGATGTGACCAATCAAGAGCATCTCGACGGTTTGGCTGAGCAGGTACGTAAGCACCTGCCACATCTCGATGGCGTTGTGCATTCGATTGGCTTCGCACCTGAGAGCGCCCTAGGCGGCAACTTTCTCAATACGGAATGGCCTGATGTTTCAACTGCAGTACAGATCTCTGCCTATTCATTGAAATCACTGACCCTTGCCTGTCGCCCACTGATGGCAAATGGGGGTTCGGTGGTAGGTCTCGACTTTGATGCACAAGTTGCTTGGCCGCTCTACGACTGGATGGGTATCGCTAAAGCTGCACTTGAATCAACAAGTCGCTACCTTGCAAAGTACCTTGGTGGCGAGAACATTCGAGTCAATCTCGTTGCCGCCGGTCCAATCAGCACCGTCGCTGCAAAATCTATTCCAGGATTTGCTCGCTTTAAAGAGCTCTGGGATGAGCGCAGCCCGATGGTCTGGGATGTGACCGATCCAGTTCCAGCTGCACAGGCTTCTGTCGCCCTATTGAGTGATTGGTTCCCAAAGACAACCGGTGAAATCATCCACGTTGACGGTGGATATCATGCAATGGGTGGTTAAGAAGTACCTGCTTGCGACTTCTTCGCTCTTACTTCTTTCATTCCTCGCTCTACTACTTACATCGCGTGAAGAGATTTCGCTCGATTACTTTCCGAAAGAAAGTAGCCCGTCGGTAACTCTGACCTGCTTCAACACCTTTGATTCAACGCTCAGAGTGACGATAAAGCCTGAGTGTCCGCCCGGATTGATCTCACTGGGAAGCGGTGCAATTTCTCAAGGCGATTCGCCAACTGCTGAGATCACTCAACTCCACCCCATCCTTGAGGCGCGATTTAGCGCTGCTCAGTCGGCGGCAAAGTTAGAAGGCGTCAATCTCTATATAACTTCAGGCTTTCGTTCGCTCGAACGCCAAGCTCAACTCTTCGCCAACGCCGTGAGCAAATACGGCAGTGAGACCGAAGCTGCTAAATGGGTTCTACCGCCACAGTTCTCGCACCACCCGGAAGGGTTGGCGATCGATGTGAACTATCCAGGCGACCGCCCTGGCGCGCAGTGGTTGGAGGAACATGGTGCGCGCTTTGGCCTCTGCCGCGTCTATGCCAATGAATGGTGGCACTTTGAAGGCCCCATCGCCCCGGGCGAGAGCTGTCCGGCGATGGCGGCCAACGCCCTCGTGGATTTGGGCTAATCAGACCCCCTCGGCTAATATTGCGCCAGACCAGTAGCCTCACAGCTGCTGAAAGAGGAGTTCGCACTCCCACCTCTATGGCTCCGGCTGATTGGTTTGTCAGGTAAAACCTCATTGCAGGTTTTCTTGTTTGGTGCGCCTTTTCATTCGGCCGTCGTAGCTACACACGTTAAACCAAACATAGGAGTAAAAATCACCACTGACCCACGCATCAATGATCGAATCCGCACTCCGCAGGTTCGTCTGATTAACTACACAGGCGAGCAGGTTGGAGTTGTAGATATCGAAGCTGCTTTGGCGATGGCGGATGAAATCGGACTCGATCTCGTTGAGATTGCAGCCGAGGCCAATCCACCCGTATGCAAGATCATGGACTTCGGAAAGTACAAATACGAAGTTGCACAGAAGGCACGCGAAGCCCGTCAGAATCAGACCCATATTGTTGTTAAGGAAGTACGCCTTACTCCGAAGATCGAAAATCACGACTATGAGACCAAGCGCTCTGCAGTCGAGAAGTTCCTCAAGGGTGGCGACAAGGTGAAGATCACTATGAAGTTCCGAGGACGAGAGCAAACTCGCCCCGAACTCGGTTTTAAGCTCTTGCAGCGTCTTGCAGAAGATGTAAAAGAGTTTGCCTTTGTTGAGTTCGCGCCAAAGCAAGAGGGGCGAAATATGACAATGGTGTTGGGACCAACAAAGAAGAAGACCGAGGCAGTTGCAGAGCAGAAGGCGGCGCGAGCTGCAAAAGCTAAAGCGGCCGAGATCGCAGCAGCAGAGTAATTTTTATCAACGACGCAGTACGAAGCAATAGGAGAAGAAGATGCCAAAGATGAAGACCCATAGTGGCGCGAAGAAGACTTTTCGCGTTACCGGTTCAGGAAAGATCATGCATGAGCGTGCCGGCAAGCGCCACCTTTTGGAGCACAAGTCATCACGTGTTACTCGTCGTATGAGCCAAGAACAGTCCGCAAAGCCAACCGTCACAATGACAGCCAAGCGCATGCTTGGTTTGAAGTAAGGGGGATAACCGATGAGAGTAAAGCGCGGAGTACACGCAGCTAAGAAGCGTCGCACAACCCTCGAGCGTGCCAGCGG